>ERZ773075.7-NODE-7-length-245009-cov-6.52142_pt1 | contig 245009 bp, 200 predicted proteins | sample MGYA00580614_ERZ773075 | MGnify/ENA primary metagenome ERZ773075 (study PRJEB29015, sample SAMEA2738021) | human oral metagenome | biome: human oral; feature: human-associated habitat; material: dental | place: China | collected 2043 ...
GCACATCCGCCTGCGCAACCCGCAGCCCGCCAGCCACTGACACGCGCCCTGCCCCATGAGCGCCAGCGGCGCCGCCCACGTCCACGCCCGCTCTCTGCGGGTAGTGACCTACAACATCCACAAAGGCGTGCAAGGCGTCTGGCCCTCGCAGCGGCTGGAAATCCACAACCTCCAGCACGCCATCGCCAGCCTGCACGCAGACGTGGTGTGCCTGCAAGAAGTGCGCAAGCTCAACCGCAAAGCCGAGCGGCACTTTGCCAGCTGGCCTCGCCAGCCACAAGCCGAATACCTGGCCCCGGCGGGCTACCAGTCGGTTTACATGACCAACGCCGTCACCGCCCACGGCGAACACGGCAACGCCATGCTCTCGCGCTGGCCCGTGCTCAGCCACCAGCACCAGGACATTTCAGACCACCGCTTCGAACAGCGCGGCCTGCTGCACTCGGTCATTGACGTGCAGGGCCGCCATGTCCACGTCATCGTCGTTCACCTGGGCCTGCTCGGCGCCAGCCGCATGCGCCAGGCGCGCCAGCTGCAACAGTTCATCGCACGCCAGGTGCCTGCCAGCGCGCCCTTGCTGGTTGCGGGCGACTTCAACGACTGGAGCCAGAAACTGCAAGCCATCCTGGCCCAGTCCGGCCTGCGCAACACCCCCGGCTGCCCCACCTTCCCCTCGCGCCTGCCCCTGGCGCAGCTAGACCACGTCTACGCACGCGGCCTGCACTGCGCCCGCCAGTTCGTGCCCCAACACGCGCACGGGCACGCGGGCAGCCACAACTGGCCCAGCCTCTCCGACCATTTGCCACTGGTAGCCGAATTCGTGCTGCCCTGAAGCGCCTGTTCAAATCCATCCGTAGGCGCGAAAGCGCAAGCCAGATGCAGCCCGGGCTTGCCTCATTCGCTCTGTTTTTTGGGGTAAATAAAAGACCCCAAAAAAACGCCTCTATCGCACGATTTGATGGGCTTCACCGCTATTAGAACAGTAGCAAAAAACCCATCACTTTCAGCGCAAAAACAGCAAGCCAAGTCCGCGCAAACAGCGCTTGAATGCCCGTTGTGCCAGCCCATCGCCAGCACTCACTCGCCCGAATGACTTGCAAGATGCGCCTGTTGATAGCCGCCATCAAGCTAGACCGCCCTGCCCGGCTATTTCGCTATAGAGTTGATAGTAATCAATCCCATCAAATCGTGCGATAGAGGCGTTTCCGGGCGTCTGAATTGGCTCTCAAAAGCAGAGTGAAACAAGCCTGCCACGAGCACATCTGGCTTACGCTTGGGTACTAAACCAAGCGGCATCATTCAGTCTGGCAGTCAAAATCAAAACGAGCGCTAAATAATCTCTCCGCTTCACCTATTCAAAAGCGGATGAGCAATTTTCTTTTTTTCAACCGCAAAACATGAAATAATAATTTGCACGCTTCGGCTTTCAAAGTCAGATCAGCCACAAAATCCTGCAACCTTATTTTCCGCAGGTTAATCATTGAAAGCGATAGCCTGTCCGCCCATCACGCGAAAATTCTTTCAGAATGTCTTGCGCCAAACTACCGCACCCCGACTGATGGACGCGCAAAAACCAGCCTACGGATCCAGACCAACGCCTCGCGGTGCTCCGCTGATACCCAAAAATTCCACATATAAAAAACAGCAGCGCATTTATCCCGCCTCTGGGCGAACGACGGCTGTGCCCGTTAAAAGAAAAGCTGTTTTCCTGATCAAAAGCAATCTGAAAATACCGAAATAACTCGCCGATGCGTCGCCCTCAATACCGCGTCTACGCTCAGCGCACCTCAACTGCCTCAGCAAAATATTCAAAGAATCCACCGTACTTTGAATCGTCGTATTTTCGCTATCATTGCGAATCTGCCGCCGCGATACCCGATCGCCCGTCTGAATCTTTGCCGCAATGACGTTTGCGCACAATCGGCGCCTGATTTTGCTCCAACACCCGATACTGCGCCTGGCGCAGCAGAGCATTGCCGCCCTGCTACCCCTAAAACCACCTAAAACAAAACTCATATTCCGTAAAAATACTAAATTTGCATTATTTTAGCCGCTGGAGAAACGATGGTACCAGAACATACCCAAAACAAAAAAATATGTCCGATGGAATGCACCAGCAACTGCGCCACCATCTTACGCTCCTGCTTCACCACTACCGTTTTCCGCTCCTTATGCAGATCTTAAGTGGTGATGTAGAGCGTGTTTTGCAGCTTGCGCATGGGGGGGGAAACTAACGAGTTACGTAGAATACCTATTTGTTATTTATACTTAAAATAAAATAAACCAGAAATATCCCTATTTCTTAGAGCATTGCTTTGGCTATTGATACTGTCATTTACTTTTCTATTTGCCAATTCATCCCTAATCGCCCTCAACATTTCTTTTCCATGTATACATTGAGGATTATATTTTTGGAGCAAATTTGACGCTTCTGCAGCCAATTCTCCAGCTTTATCAGATTGCTCTTTAAAAGTGAGATTTTGTTTTTTAACATCTACATATTTTTTAATTAAGTCGTATTTACGTTTTTCAAATGCAGACTGAATTATTCCAGCTATCTCATCTTTACTCAGCTTAAGAACTTCCTGCAAATGCGAACTAGAAATAAAAAAGCTTTCAATATCATTGAATTCTGGAATTAAAAAGTAGACGTCTGAAAAATTATTTCTATACACATCAAGTTTCTCATCATTTAAAAAATCCCTATCTCTATGAATAATAAATCTTGCAGCAGGGAAAATTACTTTTAAATGTTCTAAAAGTGCTTGAGCAGTATCAACTTTGGCACAACCCCTATAAGACATAATTTCTCCATCCTCTAACTTTGCTCCATTTGCAGAAATAAGTGTCTTTAAAAAATCCAAATTACTATCTTCTGTTAATATTACCCATTTAGGTGGAGATAATCGCTGCCCTGCATCCAAAGCTCCAATCTCTACCAATGATTGAATAATCTGATTATTTTCGCAAGACCGTACCTCGCCATTGAATAACCAAAGCGGCTTTGAATCTTCAATTAATTCATTAATTAAATATTTACTGTGTGTTGCAATTACTATTTTTGTATCAGTATTTCTGGATAATTCTAACAATCTTTGAGCTAATAATCTTTGATTATTAGGATGCAAATGGCTATCAGGTTCATCAAGCAATAATATTTTTGGCTTAAATAAAAAAATATATGAAATTATTTGAATAACTTGCAATATTCCAGTACCACAAGAGTCTATCGGATATAGTACACCATTCCCTTTATCAACTGTACAATTAATAAACTCATCTTTATCTTTATTAAAATCAACATTCACTTCATAACTGGGAAATATTTTTTTTATTTCATCTTGAAACTCTTTCCAAGCATTAGAATTTTCCTTCAATAAAAACAAAATATTTCTAAAAACAGAGTTTGAATCTCCTCTGGCTGCTGACTTCTTCACCACAAAAGGTGTTTGATACTTTTCCTCATTAGGAATTCCCGCCAATCCTGTCACTAGAATAGTAAAAGGATTCTCTATTGATTGAAATTTCTTGCCAATAGCTTCTCCCTCTATACAAATGGCTATATTTTTATTTCTTCCTTTACTGATTGAAATTTTCGTTTGATCAGAATTATCTATATGTAATATTTATCCCATTATCTTTTCCTTCTTGCAATTTTCCATTTGGGGCCAGATAAAATACTTCCTTTATAGGAAGATATATTAAATCATCTCTACCTATAGATGTTGATAATTTATCATTTATCCAATATGCATTCTTTAATAAAGATGTCGCTTGCGCAATCGATATGCTAAATTGAATTGCTTGAATAATTGAACTTTTGCCCGCATTGTTCCCGCCAATCAATAATGTAATGTTCCCAAGCTCTACTTTGATCGCATCTATTTGTTTGAATTTATTAATATGAATTTCCATTATAACTATCTCCAGTAAGTTTACCCATAGTTAAAAAACAGCTCCACATACCTCACACTCCTATCCCGTTTCCCCAACAACTTCGGCTGGCAGATCTCCAACAGCGAGCAGGCCTTGCAGCGTTTACCGCAGTTCGGCGACGGGGTTTAGCCGCTGTACAGGCGTTCGCGCGCGGCAACAATGTTAGCAGATGTTTTGACTCGCAATCGCCTGAAAACGCGATGGAACGCAGTGGCGAGTTTGCCTATGCCATGACGCATCTTCGCTGGCTATTTCCTGTCATTTCTTGCAAGCACAAGCTCTGGGCGCAGAGCTAGATTTCGTCCATCGGATCGGGTTTGGGCTTGCCGCGTTTGTATTCCACGGGTTTCAGGCTGCCTGTTTTCGCTTCCAGTTCCTCCCAGTCCAGCACGCTGCCGAATGCCCAGCTTCTCCGCTAACACATGCACTGCCCGCTCAAAGCGCATGCCCATGCACGTTTCCTGCCCGCCCGAATCCACCCACACTCGTGCAACGCTTTACCCTGCGCAGTCAAATAGTTCTCCGCCCACACCTGCTCGTTGGGAATCAACGCATATTGATGCAGGCAGAAGATGTAGTGTTGCGGGGCGGAAGGGGGAATCAGGTGCGTATCCTGAATTGCCCTTTGGCTTTCGGTTGAAAATACGGCCATTTCTTTGAACGTTTTTAGAGGCCGCCCATTTGTTGCGAAGCCAAGTCCTCAAGGTTTTTCGGTTCGTAGCTGCTATCTGCATTTTCTTTCAGATTGCCGTGCACTTTGGTGGAAGAGTATTGCCCTGCTTTGCAGTTATGTTCCAACCAAATGAGTTTCATCACTTCCACGTTGCCTTCGGGGCAGGCAGATGATGCGTCGCCCTCAAAGAGTTTGGTTAATACGGTTTTGATTTTTTCGGCATCGTCGTCTGAAAACCGGTGCGCTTGGCAAATTTCGGCGATATGGCGTCAAAAGCGATATGCACGCCGTGATCAACGCAGTGTTTCATGCCCATGGTGTCGGAGCTTTTTCGTGCCGTCGTCTTCGCCGCCGAATGCGAAGACTTGTACGAAGAAGCGCACGCCCAGCCATTTTCCGCAGGCTTGTTGGCAATGTCGTCTTTATTGGCTTTTCGGGGCATTGGACGCGTTCGCGCCCAAGCCGGCATTTTTGTCTTTTGCGCGGTTGGCAAGGCTGGTTATGCCGTTTATTTTTTTCGTTCGATGGCACATCGCCGTTGCCTTGCTGGTAGTCGCGGATTTTGCGTTTCAGGCACGCTTCGGTCATTTTGCTAAGGCCTTGAAAATTGGCGCTCGGGCGGTGGCCATTTAAAAACTTGTTCACAACCTGTCCGGGGGCAGCAAGCGTGAAATCGGAAGGCCTGCGACGTTGCAAATCCTCACCGGGTTGCATGACCCATCTTCGGTTTGCGCCTTGTAGCCCATCCTGATCATCTCTTTCTTCTTTGGAAAAGAGCGTGTGATGCCTGGCAGGCGGGCCGTCCGCAGTACATTCCAGCCCCTGCGAACGCAATCCAAGCGAAAGATCCCCATGACAGACCACCTGCCGGAAGGCAAGCTGCCCGATTCCATCGCGTCCATCATTGAGGACATGCCCCTTGTCATCTCCAAGATCAGCGCGGGGCAGCTCATGAACCTGGCCCGCGAAGAGGGCTATTCCTGCTCCCTTGACGAAGACGGCGACCTGCTCTGGAAGATGGACGGCTACACCACCTACCTGTTCATATCCAAAAGCGGGCGCATCATCACTTTTCAGACGGGCTTTCAGTGCGGCGACGAAGACGAGGCCGCGCTGCTTCAGCGCATCAACCAGTGGCATCGCGGTATCCGCTTCGCGCGCACCTACTACGAGAAGCGCCCCGAAAACGCTGATCTGCTCAAGCTGGAGCTGGACATTGATCTGACCGGCGGCGTGACCAAGGAGCGTCTGATCGACTTTCTGATCACCTGCCGCGACATGTTCGGCAAATGGCGTGCCGAAGTGCTCGATTGACTCAGCATCTTTTGCTGCAAGAAAAAGGCCAGTCTCTTTGCGGAGACTGGCCTTTTTGTCTGGCATCCGTCCGCGTGACGCAGGTGCTGACCACAGTGGGTAGAACGCATCAATAAAAAGAGCAAATTCAAGGGAAAGAAACGCCGTTTCGCGCAGACTCCACTAGGACATCATGCTATGAATAAAAGAGCGTCATGAGGCTGCTCTTTTACATCTCCTGGAGGGGCCGCGAACGGTTTTTGAGAGAAGCGGGCATGAAAAAAACCGGCTGGCGCATGGCGCGCAGCCGGTTTCCGGGTGTCTGCCGCGTTACTCGCTGGCGGGAGCTGATGCCGCAGCCGGTTGGGCAGGCTGCTCGATGCGCTCGACCTTCGTGCGAATGCCGCCGCCCTTGGCTGGGGTAACGGGCACGGAGCCTGCGGCGCGGCGTGCGCTCCTTTTGCCGCGCACGGCTGTACTGCGGCGAGCGGTTCTCTTTTTGCCTGCCTTGGCGCGCGGGGCGCTGGCTGAAGAGGATTTGTCCCAGGTGTCGATTTCCTTGCCGCAGTCGGGGTCGGCCACGCCAAAGCTCATGGTGGCGCCAGCGCCGAACTTGCGCGGCACGGTGTCGTGCAAGGGCTGCGACATGTCCACGGGCGGGTTGGGCGATTCGGAAATGATTTGGCCTTTGGCGTTGCGCACGATGTAGCAAGAAGCCTGGGCGGAGATGGAGGCCAGGGCGGCAGCGCCTGCAACGAGGGCGATGGCGAAGGCTTTGGATTTTTTCATGCGGGTCTTTCGCGGCTGAACGGGTTGGAGTTACAAAGTTTACAAGAGCGGCATGTTTGCCGCGCCTGCGCTGGCTGTCAAGCGTGGCGGCGCAAAGCGGCCTGGCCCAGGGCGGGCTGATGTGGCGCATAACCCACGCTGGGCTGCCGGAGCTTGCCCGCGCGCCTGCGGTTTGACCGCTGGGCGTTCATGACCAGCATGGCCTGGCTGCTCAGCCAATGCTTGAAGAGGGCATGAAAAAACCGGTGCGAGACCGGTTTTCTTTATGCAGGAAGATGGCTCTTATTCGTCGGCCATCTGGCGCTCGCGTTCAGCTTCAAAGGCTTCGCGCAAGGCGGCCTTCTCAGCGGCGGGCGGCGCGCCGTAGTACACGGGGCGGACCTTGGCGGGTTTGCCGTTCGCAAAGTTGGCATGCAGGCCATAGGCTTTGGTTTCGCCCAGCAGGAAGAAGAAGGTGTTCGGGCAGTTGTGCTGCTCGCATACGGAGCCTTGCCAGTAGCGCTTGCCATTGATGAGGGCTTCTTCAGCGGGCGAGGTGGGGCCTTCGCCTTTGCGGATCCAGGCGGGCGCACCTTTGCGGCTGGCAGTCATGCGTGCCCATGCCTTTTTGGCGGGCTGATCTTCCAGCAGGTTGTAGAGATAGGGGCCTTCAGGCTCGGCGGCAGCCGGCTCTGGCGCGCTCTGTGTCTGGGTGGTTGGCTGCGGTTCAGGCTGGGGCGCCGGGGCTTTTTCTGCCGATCCGAAGCAGCCTGACAGCAGGGCGATGGCGGCAACGCAGGCCGAGAGAGTGGCGAGGCGGATTTTCATGAGGTGATGCCTTTCATGAAGTTGAAGAAAGCGCGAGTGTAGGCCGGGCAGGCTGGAAAAAGCTGTTTCGCAGCGGGAGAAAGAGAAACGAATTCAAGCGCAGCAATACGCAAAGGCCCCAAGTTTCATCGGCTCCCAAAGTTTGAGATGGAAAGATATGAGGTTGATGTGTTCGGGAGAAAAACCCGCCGCTCTGACGAATCACCCTCTGTGCAGAGCGTGTGCTGCGGCTGACGCTGTTATTCGTCTCCAGAATTCATTCATATGCACGCATGCAGCCGTTTTTTTCCTGATGGGAGATGCCAAACCCTGCGGCTCCGGAGTCTGTTCTCCGCCTGAGCGCAAATGCGGAAAGAACGGGTTAGACGTGGCTGCTCGCAAGCAGGATTGGCGCTTCTTTATTCATAGCGTCATGTCCTGGTGAAACCAGCGCGAAACGGCATTTAAGCTCCTTGAATTCGCTCCTGTTTTTGATGTACCAGGGCGAGCAGCCAAAGCGCCCAGCAAAAATTTCCCAATAAAAGCGAAGATTCGCCCAATAGTCCGCCAGCGCCCGTGAATCGGGGGCTGGAGGCTATTAAAAAAAGGAAGCAAAATCACGCCTTTTTTTGTTTTGCCCTTTTTCATCCACCGCTTCCTGAGCCGACATGAACGACGCCAGCCGCCTTCTTGAAATCGCCCCCCGCGCGGGCACGCTGCAAATTGACAACTGGGCTGAGTGGTGGAGCGCGTTTGCCCAGCGCACCACCTGGCTGGATGCGCTGGCGCTGGCCTTGGGCGCTTTGCTGGCCTGGCTGCTGGTGCGCTGGCTGGGCGCGTGGGCTGCTCGCGTGGCCGGGCAGCTGCGGGCCGCGCGCCATGAGGCCGATGGCGCAGGCAGTGGCGCGGCGGGCCAGTCGCGGCTGTCGGTGCTGTTTGGCACGCGGCAGGTTGACGGGGCGCTGTTTCCGCTGTTCTGGCTGGGGCTGACGTATCTGGAGCGCATGGCGCTGCTGCACTGGGTGGGGCACGCGCCGCTGCTGCGGCTGGCGCTGCCGGCGCTGACGGCGCTGCTGCTCATTCGCAGCGTGGCGACGGTGCTGCGGGCGGCGTTGCCGGGCGTGGCGGCAGTGCGGCTGCTGGAGCGCACGGTGTCATGGGCGGCGTGGATGGGCATGCTGCTGTGGGTCAGCGGCGTGCTGCCAGCGGTAATGCGGCAGCTGGACACCATCACCTGGAAGATGGGCGGCACGCAAATGACGGTGACCGATCTGATTGAGGGCGCGCTCACCGCCGGGGCGCTGATGCTGCTGGCGCTGTGGGCGTCTTCGTATCTGGAAGAGCGCCTGCTGCGCCGGGCCACGGGCGCAACGCTGTCGGTGCGCAAGGCGGTGGCCAAGGCCACGCGGGCATTCATGCTGTTTCTCGGGCTGATGCTGGGGCTTTCGGCCGTGGGCATCGACCTGACGGCGCTGTCGGTGCTGGGCGGCGCCATGGGCGTGGGCATCGGCTTCGGGCTGCAAAAGCTGGCGGCCAGTTACATCAGCGGCTTTTTGGTGCTGGCCGAGCGCAGCCTGCGCATAGGCGATCTGGTGCGCGTGGGCGGCTTTGAAGGCAGCATTGCCGACATTCGCACGCGCTACACCGTGATTCGCGCCACCAACGGCTCCGAAGCGCTGGTGCCCAACGAAACGCTGATGACCAGCACGGTGGAAAACCTGTCGTTTTCAGACTCGCGCCTGAACCAGAGCACCACCATCACCGTGGGCTACGACAGCGACGCCGCCCAGGTGCAGCGCCTGCTGGAGCAGGCCGCACTGCAATGTTCGCGCGTGCTGCGCCAGCCCGCGCCAGCCGCGCTGCTGAACAACTTTGGCGCCGACGGGCTGGAGTTCACCCTGAGCTACTGGCTGGGCGACCCTGAAAACGGCGGCCTGGGCGGCGTGCGCTCGCAAGTGAACCTGGCCATTCTGGATGCCCTGCGCGGCGCAGGCGTAGACATTCCCTACCCGCAGCGGGTGCTGCACATCAACCCGCCCGAAAGCGCCAGTGCTGCCGTTGCCGGCGCTGGCGCCAAACAGGCCCCAGGAGCTGGCCCGCAGACCATCCATGAAGGCGGGCAGGGCACGGCCGCCAGCGCTGAAGCAGGCATGCGCTAATGCGAAGGCAGCGCTTAATTAGCTCCTCTTTCAATAGCATGAGGTCCTAGAACAAAGGGCGCGAAGGCGGTTTTTCTGCCCTTCAGATTCGCTCTTGTTTTTAATGAATTGAGCGCTTCTTGGAAAGCCTTGTTCCGAGGAACAGAAGGGTATCCAGGCCGGGCATGCGAAGGAGCGGCTTCTACAATCTGCCGCCTATGTCCAAAGCACTCCTGACCACTGTCTTGCTGGCTGCTGCGCCAGCCTTTGTTTCTGTTTCCGCGCTTGCGCAGGCCGTGGCTGGGCAGGCCGCGCCTGTGGAAGCTGCCGCGCCGCAGCCGGGCGTGAAGGAGAGCGGGCAGCGCGTGGAGCATTTGCGCGTGGAAGACGGCGGCAGCCGCATTGAGGAGGTGCGCGTGGGCGGGCAAACGCGCAGCATTTCCGTGCAGCCGAAGGTGACGCAGCTGCCTGCCTATGACGTGCGGCCCGCCCGCCAGGGGCAGCAGCAGGGCGATCGCGTGTGGAAGATTGGCAATTTCTGATCTGCGCGGCGCATGGCTGTCTTTACCCCGGTTCCTGAAACCGATGCCGCGCCGCTGTTCAAGGCGCTGGGCCTGGGCCGCCTCAAAGCGTTGCGGGGCATTGAGGGCGGCATCGAAAACACCAATTTCTTTGCCACGACCGAACGTGATGGCGCAGAGCATGAATGGGTGCTGACGCTGTTCGAGCGGCTGACGCACGCGCAGCTGCCGTTTTATTTGCACCTGATGAAGCACCTGGCGCAGCGCGGCATTCCCGTGCCCGAGCCGCAGGCCAAGCCCGAAGGCATGCGCCGCCGCCCCGGCGAAGACGAGCTGCTGCACACCTTGCGCGGCAAGCCGGCGGCCATCGTGAACCGCCTGCGCGGCAAGAGCGTGCTGGCGCCCGCGCCCGCGCACTGCGCCGCCGTGGGCGGCATGCTGGCGCGCATGCATCTGGCCGGGCGCGACTACGGGCGCAGCCAGCCCAATTTGCGCGGCCTGCCCTGGTGGAACGAAACCGTGCCGGTGGTGCTGCCGCATCTGGCCGCAGGCGAAGCTGCGCTGCTGCAAGCCGAGCTGGCGTATCAGAACCACGTGGCCGCCAGCAGCGCCTGGGCTGCTTTGCCGCGCGGGCCGGTGCACGCCGATCTGTTCCGCGACAACGTGATGTTTGACGATGAAGCGGGCGCGCCGGATGCGCCGCGCCTGACGGGCTTTTTCGACTTCTACTTTGCGGGCGTAGACGCCTGGCTGTTCGATTTGGCGGTGACGCTCAACGACTGGGCCACTGATTTGCCCACGGGCGCGCTGGATTTGCCGCGCGCACGCGCGCTGGTGGCGGCCTACCAGGCCGAGCGCGCGCTCACGCAGGCCGAGCGCGATCTGTTGCCCGCCATGCTGCGCGCGGGAGCGCTGCGCTTTTGGCTCTCGCGCCTGTGGGACTGGCACTTGCCCCGGCAGGCCAGCTTGCTCAAGCCGCACGATCCCACGCATTTCGAGCGCGTGCTGCGCCAGCGGCTGGCGCAGCCGCTCACGATGGCGGCGCTTGAATCATGAAACTGCGCATTGCTGCGGCCCGCGAGGGCATTGACTGGCTGCGCAGCGGCGCGCGCGCCTTTGCCCGCCAGCCCGTGGCGCTCATCGGGCTGCCGCTCATGCTGGCGGCGCTGCTGGCTTTTGTGGGCATGCTGCCGCTGGCCGGCCCGCTGCTGGCGCTGGCGCTGCTGCCGGCCGGCACGGTGGGTTTGATGGAGGCTGCAAGGCAAGCCACGCAGGGGCGCTTTCCGTCGCCCGCCGTGCTGCTGACGGCGCTGCGCACCGCGCCGCAAGGCGCGCGGCAAATACTGCTGCTGGGCCTGCTGTACGCCCTGTGCGGCGCGGCAGCAGAAGGGCTGGCCTGGCTGCTGCTGGGCGCGCCGCCCGACATGACCGCGCTAGTGAACCTGTCGCAAGAGAAGCTGGCCGACCCTGCCACGCTGGAGCAGGCGCACGCCGCCATGCGCTACAACTTGGGCCATCTGCTGCTTTTCGCGCCGCTTTCGCTGGCCTTCTGGCATGCCCCGGCGCTCACGCACTGGCACGGCGTGCCGCCCATCAAAAGCCTGTTTTTCAGCGCGGTGGCCGTGCTGCGCAACTGGCGCGCCTTCACCCTCTATGGCCTGGCGGCAGCGGCCCTGATGGCCAGCGCCACCCTGGCGCTGACCTTGCTGGTGCTGCTGCTGGGCGCGCCCGCGCTGGCGGCGCACGGCGTGGCGCTGCTGGGGCTGGTGATGGCGGCCATCTTCTCCGCCTCGGTGTGGTTCAGCTTCTGCGGCTGCTTCGAGGACGCGCCGCCGGAGCAAGGCTGAGAGCCTGTTGGCGATTTGTTCCCGGGAGCGAAAAACGCGGTCTCGGGCGGTCTGCTGCGTTGCAAGTCTTTGCCTCACCGGATCACAAGGCAGTCTGTCTGCGGTTTGTGCTTTGTGGCCCATCCCAATCCGCGCTTAGCCCCTCACGGCCAGATGGCAAACAGGTTCAGGGCACATGGCATTTTTTGCTCCTTAATCCATAGCAATATGTCCTAGTGCAGACTGCGCAGAACGTACATCCCTGCCCCTTGAATTCGCTCCTCTTTTTGATGCACCCTGGCCGCTGCGCCAGGCCCCGGCGCGAAACCGGCGCGCGGGGCGGACTGTGAACCGGTTCTTACAATCGGCGCATCTCTCACTCCTCTGGAAGCATCCGCATGTCCCTGTTCTCCGCTGTCCAACTGGCTCCGCGCGACCCCATCCTGGGTCTGAACGAGCAATTCGCCGCTGACACCCACCCCGCCAAGGCCAACTTGGGCGTTGGCGTTTACTTTGACGACAGCGGCAAGCTGCCCCTGCTGCAATGCGTGCAGGCAGCCGAGCAGGCGCTGATGAGCAAGCAGGCCCCGCGCGGCTATCTGCCCATTGACGGCCTGGCGGCCTATGACAGCGCCGTCAAGGCGCTTGTTTTCGGCGCGCAGGCTCCCGCCGTGCAGGATGGCCGCGTGGCCACCGTGCAAACGCTGGGCGGCACCGGCGCGCTGAAAATCGGGGCGGACTTTCTCAGGCAGCTCACGCCTTCGGCCAAGGTGCTGGTTTCCAACCCCAGCTGGGACAACCACAAGGCCCTCTTTTCCCGCGCTGGCTTTGAAGTTGCCGCCTACCGTTATTACGACGCCGCCCGGCGCGGCGTGGACTTTGAGGGCATGCTGGCCGACCTGAACGCCGCCGCCGCAGGCGACATCGTTGTGCTGCACGCCTGCTGCCACAACCCCACGGGCTATGACCTCAGCGCCGCGCAGTGGGATCAGGTCATCGCCGCCGTCAAGGCCAAGGGTCTCACCGCCTTTCTCGATATGGCCTACCAGGGCTTTGGCCAGGGCTTGGCGGAAGACGGTGCCGTCATCGGCAAATTTGCGGCCGCTGGCCTGAGCTTTTTCGTCTCCACTTCTTTCAGCAAGAGCTTCAGTCTCTACGGCGAGCGCGTGGGCGCTCTCTCCGTGGTGTGCGAGAGCAAGGATGAAGCCGCCCGCGTGCTCAGCCAGCTCAAGCTCACCATCCGCACCAACTACAGCAACCCGCCCACGCATGGCGCCGCCGTGGTTTCCGCCGTGCTGAACACCCCTGAATGGCGCGCCTTGTGGGAAAAAGAGCTGGGCGAAATGCGCACGCGCATCAAGGCCATGCGCCAGGCGCTGGCCGATGGCCTGAAAGCTGCGGGCGTCACGCAAGACATGAGCTTCATCGTCAATCAAGTTGGCATGTTCAGCTATTCCGGCCTGTCAAAAGAGCAAATGCAGCGCCTGCGCAGCGAATTCGGCGTTTACGGCACCGATTCGGGCCGCCTGTGCGTGGCCGCGCTCAACAGCCGCAATATTGACCATGTTTGCCAGGCTATTGCGGCGGTTATGAAATAGTCATTTTGTCCTCTCGCGGCCTGGCCGCATCCGGCAAAAACGGCGCTGCAAAGCGCCGTTTGCATTCGGGCATGCGCGTTCCCATGCTCCCGGCATGAAAAAGGCGGCAGGCCAAATACCTGCCGCCTTCGTGTTTTTCTGAAATGGTTTTCAGGCCATTATTGCAAATCAGCCAATGGTCAGCTGCCCTGGCAGTTTGGCATATTGTTTGTCGCCGACATCGAAGCCATCTGAAATATTAAACAAGCGATAGCATGTGTTGTAATCGTTGCCATTCAGGTTGCGCGCCAGACTGATTGCAAAATCTTCAACCGAAGCAGATTGCCCGCCCAATGTGGTAGCCAGCGCCCGTAAATCCGGGTTGCGCTCGCCAGCTTTCGCGGTTTGATCAAGCAGGGTTTTCATTTCGCTGCTGGTATAAGTCAGCGTAACAGTCTGGCCCGCCTTGACGGGGCCGCTGGTGGCTTTGTTCAAATCCCCTGTTTGCGCAACATTCAGCAGCTGGGCGCTGTTTTCATCTACCTTCACGGTGTAGGAATAACGCCTCTCCGAGACCACTTCCTTGCCGCTGGCATCAAATTTCTGCGTGACGGTCATGGGTACATTGCCCGAATATTGAAGGGTGACCGTGCCTTGTGCCGTACCATCCGGGAATTTCGTGATGACGGTATTGCCAGTATTTTTGGCGCCTTCCAGGCCAAGATTGACCGGTCCCAGCTTGATATCCAGCTTTGATTGCGAACTGAAATCGAGTTTCTCGATTGTCTTTACGCTCGAGATACCCGTTCCATTGTTTTCCGGCATATTGCCGTTGGCAAGAAAGTCATTATAGGCGGCCTTTCCTTCCGGGGTGGACAGATCGAATTCAGCGGTTTTCAAATGCGCAGTTTCCAGCTTGTCATTGCGCCCCAGCATGATGCTGGCCATTTCAAAATCAACGCCCACGCCGTTATACGCGTTAATGGCCTCTTTCGGGCCTGCCGTCACGCGCACCTTGTTGGTATCGGTTTTCTCCACCAGCAGGCTGACGCCGCTTTCATCCGTGATTTTGGTCTGTGTGGCCAAATGCTTGAACGTCGCCTTGAATTCATTGGTGGAATACGAAGAACCGTCCATTTTGACCACGGTTCCGGTCGGCATGGAATCAGGCGAAAACGGGCTGACGGTGCGCGGCGCCGTGCTTTTGGCGGCCTGCTCCGGCATGGACACTTCAAAACTGCTCTTGATGCCGCTGGTATGCCCCGCGCTGAGGCCGACATGGCCACCGCTGGCGCCGCCCTGCAAACTCACGGACACATCGCCAGACGAAGTGAAGGTGGTGACGCCGTTTTTGGTGTTCAGGCCGCTGACCACCGTGGCATTGGTATTCACGCCAAAGCTGATGCCATAGCCCTTTGAAGTTTTGATGCTCTCCGTGAAGCCCGTGCCAGCCGAAACGCTAAATGTGCCTTTGCTGGGGTCCACAGACGCATCCAGGCTGCGTGACGAAGAGGATGAGCTTTCGCTGCCGTCCAGATTCGTGGTCTTGGTGGTATCCGTCTGTTTGCCGCCAACTGAAACCTTGCCATCGGTATCCCCGCCGACATGGGTGTTGGTCTTGCTGGTTTTTTCTGTTGTGGCGCCGCCCTGCGGCACGCCAGGAGCGGAAGCAGACTGGTCGTCATTCATCGTCACGCTGCCCTTGCCCGGCTGGGCTGCTTTTGACTGTTTTTCGGGGATGTTCAGAACATCGCCCGGATAGAGCGCATCGGGATTGCTGATTTGCGGATTTTTCGCGATGAGGTCCTGCGTGCTCACGCCCTGCTTGCTGGCAATGCCGCCAATCGTGTCGCCATGCTGGACGGTGTAGGTTTTTTGCTCCTGCGGCGGCTGCACTCGCGGCAACAGGCTAGCGTTCAAGGGGGCAATGCTCATGGCTGAATCTCCTTTGGGTGGTTGCACAAAAGCGGACTTCCACACTTTAGAAGCTTGGACGTCATAGCGATAGCTGGGGTGATTACCAGTCGGGCAAACACAAGCCCCTGGGTTTTGCGTCTTCCTATACAAAGATACCCCTAGGAAAACACCCCAGCTAGGCAGCAGATATCGCGCTCAATAGACTGGAAGTGCAAGTTCAGCTGGTTTTAAGGCGAATCCAAAGCAAGCCGTCCGGCTGGTATCACCCCCTCCATCTTTGAAAGGTCCTGTTATGGCTTCCGGTATTCATGGCGCCAATCTCATTTCCCATACCAAGTTTGTGCCGCCTCCGCCCCCACCTCCGCCCCGCAAAGAGGTTGATAACGCCGTGCGCCAGCCAAACTTGCATGCAGGAAAGTCCGATGCGCCCCCGCCAGAGCGCTATGTGCAGCACGAAGTGCAAAAAAACGAAAACCTGACTGAAATCGCCCACCGCTACCAAACCTCCACCCCATGCTGGAGGCAGCCAATCCGCAGCTGAACAATCCTGATGCGCTGGAAATAGGGCAAAAACTGAATGTGCCTATCGGCGCCAATTACGGAACCGAACCCACGCGCGATGTGCTGGAACCCGGGCAGACGCTGACCGACATGGCGCGCGAACACCCAAACGTGAGCGCACGAGACATCGCCCGCGCCAACCGCTCCAGCGTGCCCAACAGCAACCGCGTGCAGGCTGGCCAAGAACTATGGGTGCCCGCGCAGAAAGATGCTTCACCGCTGGAGCAGAAAGTGCAGGCTACCGACCAGGCCCAGGCTTCGCTGGACCATGCCCAGCAGCGCTATGACTCGCTGCCGCCTGACGCCCACCCTGCTGTCCGTGAAGACGCACACCGCAGCGTGCAAACGGCGCAAGGCAATCTGAACCAGGCTGTGCGCGAAGAGCTGGACCTGCGCGCCAAAGACGCCACCCCGCCAGAAGGCGCCTGGAGCAATGATGAAGAACGCTACGCCGCTGCTGGCGCACAGCTGAAGGAACGCTATCAGGCTGACGCAGGCGCCACCAAGCAGCTGGACACGGCTTTGCAAACCCTGGCAAATGAACGCTATCGCGCCAGCCCCGCAGGCCAGGCGGAAGAAATCGTCACTCAGGCCACGGCGGCAGGCAAGTCACCAGAGCAGCAAATGCAGGAGCTGTCCAAACGCTTGGCAGATGCACCGCCCGAAGTCAAGTCAGCCGTGGCAGCCAGCCCGAAGGGCCAGCAAATGTTGCAGGACGCAGCCAACTGGGCGACAGAACCGCTGGCAGGCGGTGATGCCCAGCAGGCTGAACGCGACCACGGCACCCCTTTGGCCGCAGGCATCCAAAGCGCAGAGCGCCTGGAGCAAGTCACAAGAGGCCTGCCGCCTGACATGGCCGCGCAGCTCACGGGCAAGGCCATGCCCACGATCGAAGCCTTCAGTGGCAGCTTCAAGGAACATTACCCCACGCTGAACTCGCCTTTCACAGACGATGGCTTCCAGAACCTGATGAAGGCAATGGACCGCGGTATCGATACCCCGCAGGGCCAGATCAACATGCAAAAACTGGCTGCGCAGGACGTATGGGACCACACGGCCATGCATCAGCACATTGCGGAAGGAGGCCGTCCCGCCTACGCGCTTGAATGGGCCAAGCAGCAAGGCGTGGATATTGACGCCGTAAAGCAGGACATCCGTTCTGCCATGAAAACGTATGCCAGCAGCATTGACCAGACAGGCAAGGCATACGCCGAACACATGAGCGAGCTGGGCTGGCTGGTGGCCAATCATGGCGGCGCCATGACGCCTGAGCAGCTTGAGCAGGCCATTGCCCAATACACCAAAGAAAAAGGCCCTGAATGGGAAGCCAAGGGCAATGAGCTGAAAGCCCGCCTGGTCGCGCATGGCGAAAAACTGGCAGGACAGATCGCCGATCTGGATCCGGAAGGCGGCGGCGCGGAAATCGCCAAGGAAATCCTCAGCAATCCTTCGGCGCAGCTGGCGTTCAGCTCCGCCGTGCAGTCAAACCCGGAGCTTCTGGCTGGCGCGCAGGGCGAGAAAGTCGCCAACTTCTTCTCCAATCCGGGCGTGCAGGCCAAGCTGGGCGATCAGGGCCGCGAGTTGGTCAATAAACTGGCCTCGGCCTATGCCAAGGGCGTCGTTCTGGACAAGATTGGCAACCTGGACCCCAGCGATGCCGCCAGCGTGGCCAGCGCCAAACAAGCGCTGACCGGTCTGAAAGACTCACGCTTTGCCAAACTGCTGGGGCTTTCGCCCTCGCAGATGGACGAAGTCGTCTCGGCGCTGGAAAACACCATTCCCAAGGCGGGCGAATCGGCTGATGACATCGCAAAGCGCACGAGCGCGCTGAACACCAAGCTCAACGGCATCGAAGGACTGAATGGTTCCACGGCAGCCGGACGGCTGATACTCGGGCTAGGCGTGGCGCTTTCTGGCGTGAGCTTCCTGGCTTCCACTGGCGAGGCCATCAATGGCCCAACCGTCAAGAATGGCCTGCAGGCCATCGTGGACGCCGCCAGTCTGGGCCAACGCGGCAGTGAGCTTCTGGTAGCCATGGGCAAGGTGGATGCCGATTCAGCTTTGGGCAAGCTGGGCAGCAAAACCGCAGGCCAGCTGCTGGGTGTTATAGGTGCTAGCTTTGACTTCTGGAGCATGGGCGAATCGTTTGCCTCTGGCGATATTCCATCCAGCGTGTTGTATGGCACAAGCGGCGTAGGCGGCCTGATGGCCACACTTGGAACAACCAGTCTGTTTAGCTTCATTGGCCTCGGACTGGTGGTGGTCTCCGTGGTTGGTCTTGGCATATGGAATTCCGTGAAAGAAGCCAACAAGCACGAACCCGGCAGTGACGGCGGCGCATCTTTGCGGTTCCTGCAAAATGCGGGCATTTCCGAAGCAGCGGCCCAGGAACTGGTCAATCAGAACGGAAAGGGCCACAGCCCGGTGCCGCTGCTGCTGCGTTATGCCGAACACAAGGGTTTGGACATGCAAAAACCGGAAGACCAGAAAAAGTTCGTTGACTGGCTCAACCACATGCCTCATGACAAGCTGGTCAATTTGCGTGACCGCCTGCACCAAACGCTTGACTACAACGACGGAAACATGGAGAAATTCCCGGCGGCCAAGGAGGGCGACGATCGCTGGAAGCCCGTCCAGAAAGTGCCAACGGGAGGCCCTGGTTACGATACGATGGATGTCAATATGCCCCCCAGCTCCGCCACACAAATGGACAAGGTGCTCACGCACCTGGGCCTGCCCGTGCTCACTCCTTGACGGCAAACAAAGTTATCGCATATGTCAGCCACTACCTGTCCCCACTGTGGGCAACCCGCCATGTCTTCATTGAAGAAGCTCGCTCTCGGCTGGGCACGCAGCGTGCCTTGCAAGGCGTGCGGGCTGCGGGTTTCGGTTTCACCCTTGCCTGCCGTGGCAGCCATGCTGCCGGGCATGGCCGTGGTGCTGGCGGTCACATTGCGCTGGGTGCGCGATCCCGCCCTCATGATCATGCTGGGCGTTGTGGCCTTGTCGATTTCTTTTGTGCTGCACCTGTGGGCTGTTCCGCTGATCAGGACGCAACTGACTGATCCACGCGCCGTGGCCAGGGCGCGCGGCCAGGATCAGGGCGATCAGCCGCCTCGCTGAACAGGCGAAACCTCCGCGCTCTGCACGGTCAGCGCCAGCGCGCCGTCGGCCAGCGTGGCCCGCACGGGCTGGCCGGGCTGGGCCTGGGCGGCGCGGGTCAGGGGCAGGCCGCCGCTGGTTTGCAGCAGGGCGTAGCCGCGCGCCAGGGTGTGGCGTGGGTCGAGCAGGTCAAGCCGCAAGGCGGCGCGGGTCAGGCGCTCGCGTTCGGCTTGCAGGGCGCGGGCAGCAGCCAAAGGCCATGCCTGCGCCAGGCTTTGCAGGCGCTGGCGGGCGCTTTGCAGCGCAGGGGCGCTGGCGGCGGGCAGGCGCTGACAGGCGTGCGCCAGGCGGGCGGTTTCGCGCTCCAGCCGCAGGCGCAGGGCATGCAGCATGCGTTGCTGATGGCGCTCCAGCCGCAGGCGTTCGGCGGCCAAGGCGCTGGCAGGGCGGCCCAGACGCAGCGCCAGGTGATCCAGCCGCTGGCCTTGCGTGTCGATGCGGTGGCGCGCGGCGCGGGCCAGCCGCGCGGCTTGCGTTTGCAAGGCGGTCAGCAAAGTGGCGCGGTCAGGGCAGGCCAGTTCGGCGGCGGCAGTGGGCGTGGGCGCGCGCAGATCGGCCACGAAGTCGGCAATGGTGAAGTCGCTTTCATGCCCCACGCCGCTGATGACGGGGATAGGGCTGGCGGCAATGGCGCGGGCCAATGCTTCGTCATTGAAAGCCCAGAGGTCTTCAATGGCGCCGCCGCCGCGCACAAGCAAGATGACGTCCACGGGTGGCCACTGCCGTTTTTCTGACGCCGCCGCACGGCAATGCAGCCGGGCCAGCGCGTTCATGGCATGGATAAGTTCGGCCGGCGCGCCCGCGCCCTGCACGGCTGCGGGCGAGACGATGACGGGCACGTGCGGCGCGCGGCGGCGCAGGGCCGTGAGCACATCGTGCAAGGCGGCAGCGTGCAGTGAAGTGACCACGCCAATGCCGCGCGGCTGCGCGGGCAGCGCCCGTTTGCGGGCAGCGTCAAACAATCCCTCGGCCTGCAAGCGGGCCTTGAGCTGCAAAAACTGCTCAAACAATGCGCCCTGCCCGGCGCGGCGCATGGTCTCTACCACCAGTTGCAAATCACCCCGCGCCTCATACACGCCCAGGCGGCCGCGCGCCAGCACTTGCTCGCCATCGCGCGGCGCGAAATCCAGCCCGCTGGCCGCGCGGCGGAACATGGCGCAGCGCAGCTGCCCCGTTTCATCTTTCAGCGAGAAGTAGCAATGCCCGCTGGCCGCGCGCGAAAAGCCGGTGATTTCGCCCTGCACCGTCACCGGGTTCAGCCGCGCATCCAGCACCTGCGCGATGGCCTGGCACAACTGGCCCACGGGCCACACATCGGACTGCGGCAGAGCGGCTTGCAAACCACCCTGCGCAGCAGCGGAAAAACCGGCGCGAACGCTCACTGCCACGGCCACACCTGCCGTTCTTCCACAAAAAGCGCGCTCCCGGGGTAGGCGCGGCGCGCCTCCGCGCAAATGACGATCCGGCGTAGCAACTGCTTGATTTGAAATGATTTTTTCATGCCAAAAATTTCATCGACGCGCCCAAAACCGCATCAAATCAGGCTTTGCGAAGGCTTTTCCACCCGGTTTTTCACAGAGTTGTCCACAGAGCGTGTGGATGAATGCCAGCCAGCCCCCGGCCCGCCGCTTCCGGCCGTGCAACAGGCTGAAACGCGGGTAATGCGTGGGTAATAATTGCCCCTTATCACGCTTCGCAGGCTCTGGCACAGCCGGTTTCTGCTTTTTCATACAGTATTTTTGCAACGGAGAACCGTTTTGCTTTCCATCATACAAGCGGCCGGCTGGCCCATCTGGCCCCTCATCCTGGCATCCATCATCGCGCTGGCGCTGATCATCGAGCGCTTCATCAGCCTCAAGCCTTCGCGCATTTACTCGCCCAGCGTGGTGGATGAAGCCATCAAGGTCTCGCACCGTGGCGTGCCTGGGCCAGACACCGTCAATCAGCTCGCGCAGCATTCCACCGTGGGCGAAGTGCTGGCAGCAGGCTGGCGCGCGCTCAACAGCAACCCGCAATGCAGCCCTGAAGAAATGCGCGCGGCGCTGCAAGCCGCTGGCCGCAGCGCCGCGCACAAGCTGGAGCGCTTCTTGCCCGCGCTGGCCACCATCGCCTCGGCCGCGCCGCTGCTGGGCCTGCTGGGCACCGTGATCGGCATGATTGAAATCTTCGGCTCGCAAGCGCCTGCCGGCTCGCTTGCGGGCGGCAACCCGGCCAAGCTGGCGCACGGCATTTCGGTGGCGCTCTACAACACGGCCTTTGGCCTCATCGTCGCCATTCCAGCCCTCATCTTCTGGCGCTACTTCCGCGCCCGGGTTGATGGCTACGTGCTCGCGCTGGAGCTGGCCGCCGAGCGCTTCGCCCACCATCTGGAGCCGCTTTGCAAAGGCAGCAAGCGATGAAATTCAACCCCCGCCCCCACGCCGATCCGGAGATCAACCTCATCCCCTTCATCGACGTGCTGCTGGTCATCCTCATCTTCCTGATGCTGACCACCACCTACAGCAAATTCACCGAGCTGCAACTGAACCTGCCCTCGGCCAGCGCCGACGCCTCGCAGACACGGCCGAAGGAAGTCGTTGTCTCCGTCGCCGCCGATGGCCGCTACATGATTGCCGGCCAGGAGCTGCCCGCCCGCGACACCGACACCGTGGCCGCAGCCCTCAGCCGCGCCGCCAGCGCGGCGGGCCAAGGCAGCGTCATCGTCATCAGCGCAGACGCACAGGCCAGCCACCAGTCCGTCATCACCGTAATGGAAGCCGCCCGCCGCCAGGGCCTGACGCAGCTGACCTTTGCCGCGCAAACCGGCGGGCAATAGCCGCCAGGCCGCCCAGATGGCAGGCGGCCGCAGCACCGAACGGCTTTTGCACGACTTTTCCGCCCAGCTTCACTGCCGCCTTGCACCAGCGCTTTGGCCTGCCGCCTTCACGATGCAAGCGCGGCGGGTGAGAAGGAACCGCGCCATCAAGCTTTGGCAGACATGGCCTTATTGGCTTTAATTGGAAAGAAGTTTTCCAATTGCGCGTTTCCAAAACAGGCCATGAAATAAAAAAGGCAATGGCCGCAATCGTGCTGGCAGCCGCGCTTTTGCCGGGCTGCGGCGTTTTCAGCCACAAGCTGGCGCGGCCCATCGTTCATCACGCGCAAAGGCAATGGACGCATGAAAACACCGCCATTTACGGCAGCGTTTCCAGTTTCCGCGTGCGCCGCATGCAGGCCCGGATGAAACCTATGAATTTCTCTATATCCACAGCCAACCAGCCGACGGCGCCTGCTCCTGCCAAATCATTTCCAAAATGCTGATGGCAGACTTTTTCAGCAGCCCGCCCGTCAAAGGTCCGTTCAGCCTGGGCCAATGCATTGGCGGTGCGGCCAGATAACACGCTTTCGCCGGATTTCATTCTGCGTCTTGCTGCCCATTCAATCCGCCGCCCTCCCGCAAGCAGATTTCAAGCAGGCTCCACGGAATCTTTTCGCTCTACTATCAATAGCAATATGTCCTAGTAGAACGGGCGCAGAAGGGTATTTTTGCCCCATTGGATTTGCTTCTGTTTTTGATGCTGCAAGCTGTCGTGCAGTTGCTCGGTCAGCGCCGGGCCGCGTGAAGCAGTTGGCGCAGGTGAAGGCGATGACGGCGGCGCGCGCAGCACGAACCAAGCGGACGTAAAGCTGTTCACGGAGAAGAAAAAGCAGCGGCAATCCAGGCATGGCCGTTTGCGCGCGGCGGCAAAGACGCGAGCGTCTTGACATCCAGGATTGATTTGCGCTGGCTCTCTGCTGAAGCGGCAGCGTGGGAAGGGGGCGAAAAGGGAAACGCTGTGGGGGACGCGAAAGGGAGAAGCGAAGCTTCTTGCCCCACCTTTTTGCTCCTTGTTTGATAGCGAAAAATCCCCGTATTTATTGCGACAAGGGCTGTTTTCATGCCCTTGAATCTGCTTCTGTTTTCATGAACACGCCCACGGCCTGGCCGCACGCTGGCCGCCTGCAGCGGGCTGGCCACTCAATCCGTCTGTGCCGTTAGGTCTGCCTCTGGCTGGGGGCTGCTTTGGCCTGACCCGTGGCTGATGAAGCGTGCAATGCCGTCAGCGCCCCGGTCTGGCGCTTGCTGACCAGCGGCCCGCGCGGCGTCCGCCTGCCAGCGGGTGAGCCAAAGCCAATCACCACCCGCCATCCCGCGCCTTCAGGCGATGCGGCCCCGCCGCGCCTGGCGTTCGCTGTTTGACATTCCGCCGTTGGCTCACTGCGCAACGCCGCCCCGGGCCTGCTGGAGCAATCCGCCAACGGCATGGAGGACCTGACGAACAACAACCGCAGCCAACACGTGCGGCAAGCGCGTGGCCTGCTCGTGATCGCACGCTGAATACGCCAGCGGCCACGGCTACTACGCCTGGAGTAAGGAAGTGCCGCCAGTCTGCAAAGCCTGCTGGCGGCAGATGAGGCGGCGGGTTGCGAGGCGCGCCATGATCCGCCCGTTTTTCCGTCTGTTTTCCACCGGCGCATTCAGGCACGCCTCGCATCAAAAATAGAAGCAAATTCAAGCCATTAAAAATGCCATCAGCGCTGATTCCACTAAGACCCCCCGCTATCAAAGCAGAAGCAAATTCATGCCCCTGACACGAGGCAGCTTGTCTGCTTGTGCACGGTGCCATCGCTTTGCCACGCCATTGCCCTTTCATCGCCTCGTCCGCCCGTCCGCACGCGGCATGCGGACAGTTCTTTATTCACTGTCCGAGGAGTTTTGAGCGTGATGAAAACCCAAGCCATCCAGGGGCCCGTCGCAGAACCCAGGCCCCGCTGCCCGCCGCCGCAGGGGCCGCTTTCGTGCCAGGCGCGCCGCAGGCTTCGCTTGAAGAGGAGGATGCGCCTGCCCTGTGGGGTGACAACGCCAGCACCTTCCGCGTGCCCGCTTTTCGCTGATCAACGCCTGGCTCGACCGGAACCCCAACCAGCCCTTTCCCGCCCTGCGCGGCAGCTTCGTGCAGCTGAACGCGCAAAACCTCGCTGGCAGGCGCTACGTGGCTTCCTGCGCTGGCGACTTTTCCCGTTTTCTGGGTCAAGGGCGCCGCGTGACGCTGAGCGCAGGCTACCGGTAGCAAGAGCTGGCGGCAACTGAAAAAAGGATGGGCGCGTCGGCGCGAACGCGCTTCGCGCGCTGCTCCCGGCCTGCATCCACCCAGCGGGATTTCCACGCCGTCCGCAACCGGCTGCGCGGCATGTGCCAGCAGCTTTCAGCCTGCCCGTCAAGGCTTGGCAAAAAAGCGGGCGCAGGCATAATCCGCCCGAAATTTCTTGACCGGCCGCCGCGCAGCAATGCGCGGCGGTTTGCTTTTGGAGGAACCCTCATGGCCACCACCCCCCTGACCAAGCGCGGCGCGGAAAAGCTCAAGGCCGAACTGCACCGCCTCAAAACCAAAGACCGCCCCGAAGTCATCAACGCCATTGCCGAGGCGCGCGCGCAGGGCGATTTGAGCGAAAACGCCGAATACGAAGCCGCCAAGGACCGCCAGGGCTTCATCGAAGGCCGCATCAAGGAAGTGGAAGGCAAGCTTGCCAGCGCGCAAATCATCGACCCTGCCGCCATTCACGCCGAAGGCCGCGTGGTCTTCGGCGCAACCGTCGAGCTGCAAGACGAAGCCACGGGCGAGACGGTCAAGTACCAGATCGTGGGCGAAGACGAGGCCGATCTCAAGCAGGGTCTCATCAACATCTCCAGCCCCATCGCGCGCGCCCTCATTGGCAAGGAAGAAGGTGACAGCGCCGAAGTGCAGGCCCCTGGCGGCCTCAAGCACTACGAGATCATCAGCGTTGCCTACATCTGAGTCGTCTGTTCTGAAACGCACATGCCCAGCGTTCTCAGTGCTTTCGCCAGCGCCCTGAGCGCGCGCCTGCCCTTGATGGCCGCCGCCTTGTGGTGGAGCAGCGGCATCTGCTTGGGCTTCGTCGCCGTGCCGCTGGTGTTCCAGCACGCGGGCAGCGTGGCGCTGGCCGCGCGCATCACGCCTCACCTCTTTGCCGCGCAAACCTGGCTGGCATTGGGCTGCGGCGCCGTACTGCTGCTCACGCGCCCCCACGAGCCGCAGCGGCAAGACACGGCGCTTATCAGCCTGACCGCCTTGGGGATGCTGCTGGCGCTGCTGGTTCAGCACGTTGCCGCCCCGCGCATTGCAGCCCGCATCAACCTGCCGTTGTGGCACACGGCAGGCACACTCCTTTACGCGGGCCAGTGGCTGTGCGCCACTGTCGTGCTGTGGCGGCTGGCGCGGCGCTGAGCCAGAATCAAAAACAAGAGCAATTTTGAGGGGTGAGAAAATGGCTTTTGCGCCCTTTCCACCAAGACCTGATGCTCTCATAACAAGAGCAGAAATACGCCACCCTTCTACTCCTGAACTCTTGGGCCGCGCCTGGCTTGGCCAGAAAGAACGCAGACGGGCAGGTCTGCGCTCCTCCTAGAATTCGCCCCTTTCGCACATGGGGCGAGCGCGTGATGCCCGCCCTGCTTCTTCATCCTTCACCCATACCGATTTCCCGATGGCATTGATCGTTCACAAATACGGCGGCACGTCGATGGGCTCGACCGAGCGCATTGCCAACGTTGCCAAGCGCGTGGCCAAGTGGGCGCGCGCCGGCCACCAAATGGTGGTGGTGCCCAGCGCCATGAGCGGCGAAACCAACCGCCTGCTGGGCCTGGCCAAGGAGCTGGCCCCCGAAAAGCTGACCGATGCCTGCCTGCGCGAGATGGACATGCTCGCCTCCACAGGCGAGCAGGTCTCCGTCGGACTGCTGTCGCTGGCTCTGCAAGCCGAAGGCGTGCCCGCCGTGAGCTACGCCGGCTGGCAAGTGCCCATCAAAACCAGCAACGCCTACACCAAAGCCCGCATTGAAAGCATTGACGAGGAGCGCGTGCGCCGCGACCTGGCAGCGGGCAAGGTGGTCATCATCACCGGCTTTCAGGGCGTGGATGCGGACGGCAACATCACCACGCTGGGCCGTGGCGGCTCTGACACCTCCGCCGTGGCCGTGGCCGCCGCCCTCAAGGCCAGCGAATGCCTGATCTACACCGACGTGGACGGCGTTTACACCACCGATCCGCGTGTGGCCCCCAAGGCCCGGCGCATGCAGACCGTCAGCTTTGAAGAAATGCTGGAAATGGCCAGCCTCGGCTCCAAGGTGCTGCAAATCCGCTCGGTTGAATTTGCTGGCAAATACAAAGTGCCCGTGCGCGTGCTCTCCAGCTTCACGCCCTGGGACATCGACATCAACGAAGAGGCCCGCTCCGGCACCCTCATCACTTTCGAGGAAGACGAAAAAATGGAAAAAGCCCTTGTTTCCGGCATAGCCTTCAGCCGCGATGAAGCCAAGATTTCGGTGCTGGGCGTGCCCGACAAGCCCGGCATCGCCTACCAGATACTGGGCGCGGTAGCGGCGGCCAACATCGAGGTGGATGTGATCATCCAGAACCTGAGCAAGGACGGCAAAACCGATTTTTCCTTCACCGTGCACCGCAATGATTTGGCGCGCGCCGTGGACTTGCTCAAGAGCAAAGTGCTGCCCCGGCTGGGCGAAGCGCAATTGGTGAGCGACACGCACATCTGCAAGGTCAGCATCGTCGGCATCGGCATGCGCAGCCACGTGGGTGTGGCCGCCAAGATGTTCCAGACGCTCAGCGAAGAAGGCATCAACATCCAGATGATTTCCACCAGCGAGATCAAAACCTCCGTGGTCATCGACGAAAAGTACATGGAACTGGCCGTGCGCACGCTGCACCGCGCCTTCGGCCTGGACCAAACGGCATCCTCGCCGGCCTGACGCCGTAAACGGCCGAAAGCGCCCTTTTCTCTGCTAGAATCCGCCGCTTACCTAGGAGACGTGACCGAGTGGCCGAAGGTGCTCCCCTGCTAAGGGAGTATGGGGTGTAGAGCCTCATCGAGGGTTCGAATCCCTCCGTCTCCGCCAGAAATGAACCCGCTTGCAGCTTGAGCTGCAAGCGGGTTTTTCTTTGGAATTCCGACGCTTAGAACAGCCGCCTGCAAGCAGGCCAATGCAACCATGCCGGGCTGCGCCAGCCGCGCTGCTGAACAACTTTGGCGCCGACAGGTTGGAGTTCACCCTGAGCTACTGGCTGGGCGATCCTGAAAACGGCGGCCTGGACGGCGTGCGCTCGCAAGTGAACCTGGCCATTCTGGATGCCCTGCGCGGCGCAGGCGTAGACATTCCCTACCCGCAGCGGGTGCTGCACATCAACCCGCCCGAAAGCGCCAGTGCTGCCGTTGCCGGCGCTGGCGCCAAACAGGCCCCAGGAGCTGGCCCGCAGGCCATCCGTGAAGGCGGGCAGGGCACGGCCGCCAGCGCTGAAGCAGGCATGCGCCAATGCGAAGGCAGCGCCTGATTAGCTCCTCTTTCAATAGCATGAGGTCCTAGAACAAAGGGCGCAAAGGCGGTTTTTCCGCCCTTCAGATTCGCTCCTTTTTTAACGTCGCCTGGCCCGGCGCGCGCGGGATTCAAGTCCACAAGAAACGCAAGGCTTTGCTTGCAAAAACAGTCAATTCGACAAGAATTGTTCTCTTTTGATTCAGCCTTGCGCCATGAACCCCGCTCCTCTTTCTTTCCGTTCCATCTTTCGCTTTTCCTGCCTGGCGCTGGCCGCCGCCAGCCTGTGCGCGCCGCTGCATGCGCAGCAGGCCCATGATGAAGAGGAGGAAAGCGCCGATGAAGCCACGCTGCAAACCGTGGCCGTGACCAGCGCCCGCGCCCAGGGGCTGGCGCCGCAGACGGTGGAGGCGGGCACTTTTCGCGGCGCCAGCATCATGGAAGTGCCTTCCACGGTGAACGTCATCACGCGCGAGGCGCTGGAGCAGCAGGCCGTCGAGGGGCTGTATGAAGCCGTGCGCAACACCGCCGGCGTGACGCGCCAGCAAAACGCGGGCGATACCTGGGATCAGATCGTGATTCGCGGCATGGAGGTGCAAAACCGCACCAATTACCGCCTCAACGGCGCCATGCCCATCATGAATTTCTCGCAAGTGCCGATGGAAGACAAAGAGCGCGTGGAAGTGCTCAAGGGCGCATCGGCCCTGTATTACGGCTTTACTTCGCCTGCCGGCGTGGTCAATTACGTGACCAAACGCGCGGGCAAAGCGCCCGTGACTTCGCTGGGGCTGCGCGTGAACAATTTCGGCAGCGCCGTCGCTTCAGTGGATGTGGGCCGCCGCTTTGGCGCGCAAGAGCAGTTCGGCCTGCGCGTGAATGCCGCTGGCGGCGCGCTGGGTTCGCACCTGAGCGGCGTGCGCATGGGGCGACGCGCCTTCTTTTCCGCCGCCTTCGACTGGCGCGCCAGCAGCCGCCTGCTGCTCAAGGCCGACTTTGAATACGACAAGCGCCGCGTCACCGAACAAGCCGCCGTGGCGCGGCCCGCCGCCGTCAATGGCCGCATTCCCCTGCCCCGCCCCGTGGATCCCACGCGCCTGGTCGGCCCGGCCTGGTCTGACTTCGAGGCCACCACCATCAACGCGCTGCTGCGCGCCGACTACGCCCTCAATGACAACTGGGCGCTTACCGTGGAGGCAGGCCACTCGGAAATGGAGCGTGACCGGCGGCTGCCCATCTTCCGCTTTGCGCGGGCGGCTGACGTGGCCACGGGGCAAGGCTTCATCCGGGGCAACATGCAAAACCATCAGGTTGAATCCGACATGGGGCGCGCCGAGCTGTTCGGCAGCTTCAAAAGCGGCTTTGTGGAGCACGGCCTCACCCTGGGCCTGAGCCACACCCGCAAAGAGCAAGACCCCATTTACCAGCGCAACTACAACATTTCGTCGCAGAACCTGTATGCCCCCGTGCCCATCACGCGCGTCACTTACGGGCCTGTGCCCACAACGCCCACATCGGCGCTGCTGAAAACGCGCGACCAGGGCCTGTATGTGGTGGACCGCATGCAGTTCGGCCCCCAATGGCAACTGATTGCGGGCCTACGCCACTCGCGCTACCACAGCACGCAAGGCAAGCGCGTTTATGACGCGCGCAAAACCACGCCCATGCTGGCCGTTGTTTACAAGCTGCGCGAGGACCTGTCCTTCTACGCCTCCTACGCGCAAGGGCTGGAAGAAGGCGAAGCCGCCCCGGCGGGCACCGCCAACCAGAACGAGCGCCTGGCCCCCGGCGTGAGCAAGCAAAAGGAAATCGGCGCGCGCTGGCAGGCCCCCTGGGGCACGCTGTTGTCAGCGGCCGTGTTCGACATCGAGCGCCCCGGCTACTACACCAACGCCAGCAACGTTTACACCGCCGATGGCCGGCAGCTCTACACGGGCCTGGAGCTATCGGCCCAAGGGCAAATCACGCGCCAATTGGGCTGGCAGACCGCCTGGCAGTGGCTGAACCCGCGCTTTGCCGACATCAACGCCGCCTACAACGGCAAGCTGCCCGAAAACGCCTCGAAGAAAACCGCCAGCCTGTTTCTCACCTACGCCTTCAGCGGCGCCTTGCAGGGCCTGTCGCTCAACGCGGGCGCGTATTACACGGGCCGCCGCCCCATGGACGACCTGAACCAGGGCTGGCTGGGCGGCAACACGCTCTACACCCTGGGCGCGCGCTACCGCCACCAGATGGGCGGCAACGCCTACACCTGGCAGCTCAACGTGGACAACGCCGCCAACAAACGCTACTGGGCCGCTGGCGGCAACCGCCTGAGCGCAGGCCTGCCGCGCACGGTGAAGCTGGCGCTGAAAGTGGATTTCTGAAAACCTGCCCGGAAACCCTTTCCGGCAAATTCGTCATGATTCATCGCGCGGTTTGAATGGCAATGGCATCAGCCGCGCTGATGATCGCAAATACCTTCGAATCTCGACCGCATTTTCAGTCATTACCCTGCCCGCTGACAGAAACAGGAGCTGATCCATGCCATACGATAACCTGAAAGAGAAATTCAACGACGTCAAGCGGCAGCACAATATCATGGCCCTGGTGGGCAACGGCTTCGACATCCAGGCATTATCCGACCTCGGAGCGCCCTCTGATACGCGGTACGAATCCTTCTTTCATTATCTGAAGTATCGCAGATTCAACCCAGACAACCATATATTTCAGGAAATGGAATTTCTCCTCTCGGAAGGGAAAACAAACTGGTGCGATGTCGAATTCGCCATCGAATCCCTGCTGACCTGCGGAGAAACCAGCCCCGAGAAACTGTCTGAAGACCTGGGAAAAATACAACGGGAATTTGCGAATTTTCTCAACCAGGTTGTAACCCCTGATATTCTCACGAACCTGGGCGAATCATCCATGAAGAATGAATGGGCCATCGCAAGCCTCATGAAATTTCTGGGAGACATCAGAAACGCAACAGACTTCGGAAGAATACGCTTCCCGAGGCGGCTGGATCATTGCCATGCCATCAACTTTCAATTCATCAATTTCAACTTCACAACCCTTCTGGACGATTTCATCTACCTCGACCAGAAGCAATTTGATCCGCATCCTTATGAGCATTCCGACAGGAATGCGACTTTTTATGCCAATCCCCGCGAGCACAAGACATTTTCTTATCGCCTGGAGGAATATAAAAAAGACATCCATGATGCATGGTTTAAAATTTATCTTGCCTGCAATATCGTGCATCCGCATGGAATTCTGTACACGCCAAGGTCGCTTCTTTTCGGAATAGACGAAACGACAGGGCCTGCGGAACGGTTTTCCAAACCTTATTGGTCCCAGAATGAATTGCGATACAAGGATCTCTTCCCTGAAACCGATTTGTTCATCATTTTCGGGTGCTCGCTCGGGCATACGGACCGGTGGTGGTGGAGATCCATTGCCGATGCCCTTTTGAAGGAAACGGAAGATCAAGAAAAGCCCGAATTGCTTCTTTACTGGCGAAAAGGAAGCAAAGAGGCTCAATTGACCGCAGATGACCTTCGATCGAAATTCGCAAAAGCAGTCGGCCTTGCCTTTGATCAGAAGGTGCAAAAAATGCTCGCAAGCCAAATACACGTTGTTTTTTATGATGATTCAATAAGAGATCGCGTCTGGCTGAATACGCGCGCATTTGAATTCAATCAAACAGCTCATTTTTACGCTACTGCCAAGCCAGATGACGCCGCGCAAAAAGCTGGCGTCGTGCCAAGCCCGCGCGTTTTGCCGCCTCCACCTTTCTGGCCACCCAAGGCATCGTGAGTCAGGCTCACCAGAAAGGCGGAGCGCGCTCCAGACGAAAAGAAGCAGCGGCCAGCGGCCAGCGGCCTCTCGGCACTGGATTTTCACGCTCTATTTCTGCTCCTTGTTTGATAGCAATAGGTCCTAGTCAAACGGGCGCAGAAGCCTATTTTCCACCCCTCATATTCGCTCCTGTTTTAGATGCTCTTGAATCAGGCCGTCCTATCCACCTCTGCCTTCCATTGCTGCCCATGCGCCCTGCCCTTTGCTCTTTTCTGAAAAAGCGCCCTGCCCTGGCGCTGCTTTGCCTGCTGGCCGGCCCGGCCCTGGCGGCTGGCGCGGCAGGCAGCGCGCCGCCCGCACCATCGCAACCCGAAGCCAGCGACCGCCACGCCAGCGGCGCGGCGCTGATTGGCGGCGCTGAGCACGCGCGCGCCCTGATGGAAGCGGCCAGCGCCGCCTTCATGCAGCAGCACCCGGGCGTGCGGCTGGCGTTTGACGGCAAGGGCACCAGCAGCGCCGTGCCGCTGCTGATGCATGGCCGCGTTCTGCTGGCCGTGATGGGGCGGGCCATGAACGACATCGAGCGCGTGCCCTGGCGCAAGACCGTGGGGGCAGAGCCGCTGGCCGTGCGCGTGGCGCATGCCGCCTTGCGCCCTGCCGGGGGCCTGGCCACCCATCTGGCCGTTTACGTGCATGCCGGCAATCCGCTGCCCGCATTGAGCGTGGAGCAGCTGGCGCGCATGCTGTCCACGGGCCACCCGCTGGGCGATTTTTCGCACTGGAGCCAGCTGGGGCTGACGGGGCCGCAGGGCCAGCAGCGCATTGCCGTTTGCGCCACGCCCGAATACACGGGCTTTGGCGACTGGCTGCAAAAGCACGTGCTGCAAGGCCGCCCGCTGGCCGCCTACACGCAGCAGCGCAGCAACAGCGCCGCGCTGCTGGAATGCGTGGCGCAAAACGCAGGCGGCGTGGCCGTGGCCGCGCTGGGCATGCAGCGCGAAGGCGTGCGCGCCGTGCCGCTGCTGGGTCTGACCAGCGGCCAGCCGCTGCAAGGCACGGCGCAAGAGGTGACCGCGCAAGACTGGCCGCTGGCGCGCCCCCTGCTGGTTTACGCGCGGCGGCTGCCCGGCCAGGCCGCCGATCCGCTGGCGCGCGACTATCTGCGCTTTCTGCTCTCGCCCCAGGGGCAGGCGCTGGTGGCGGCGCGCTCTGGTGGCTACCTGCCGCTCACGCCCGAGCAGGCGCAGGCCGAATTGCGCAAGCTGGACGAAGCCGCGCCCGCCGCCCCAAAGGGCGATTGATGCCGCGCCCGGCCACGCCCCTTCTGCTTTCGGATTTCGCGGATTCCGCGCTTTTCCCCAATCTCTCCGGTTCAACCCATGCCCGCCTGCCCACACCCTTTGCGCCTGGCCTGCCCTCTTCTGGCTTGCTGCCTGCTGGCCGCTTGCGCCACTTCCACGCCCGTCAGCCCGCCACCGGCGGACAACGGCGCGCCCGCCTACGCGCCCCGGCCCGTCAGCGTGCCCGCGCAAGCCGGCTATGTGCTGCCCGACGGGCGCGTTCACATCATCGGCAACGACGGCATGCAGGCGCTGATTGACGCGCTCAACGCCGCCTTCAGCCGCCACCACCCGAACGTGCGCTTTGCCGCCACCTTGCAAGGCTCATCCACCGGCATGCCCGCACTGGCGGCAAACGCCACGCTGCTGGCGCCCATGACGCGCGACATGTGGCCCGGCGACCGCGCCGCCTGGCGGCAGTTGCAAAGATCACAAGGAGCGCAAGGCTCGCAAGAGCCGCTGGCCGTGCGCATCGGCTACAGCGGCTACGGCCCGCGCCCGCCGCACAAAACGCCGCCCGCCGTTTACGTGAACGCCAGCAACCCGCTGGCCGGGCTGGACATGGCGCAAGTGGCCCGCATCTTCACCGACGGCCAGCCCGGCGGCGACCTCAACACCTGGGGCCAGCTGGGCCTGACGCAGCCCGGCTGGGCCAGCCGCCGCATCCACGCCTACGGCCTGCGCGACGACGGCGGCTTTGCCACCGGCGTGCGCACGGCCCGCCTGGGCGGGCGGCCCTTTTCCGTCAAATACGAACCGCTGCCCTCGCGGCAAGACGTGATCCGCGCCGTCTCGCAAGACCCCTACGGCATCGGCCTGATCGGCTGGATGAACGCCAGCGCCGTGGCCGCCAACGTGCGGCCGCTGTCCCTGGCCGCCCAGCCCGGCCAGCCCTTTTACGGCCCCGATCTGCCATCCGTGCGCCAGGGGCGCTACCCGCTCTCGCACCACGTGCAGTTCTACGCGCGCCAGCCGCTGGACGAACTCGCGCGCCAATACCTGCTGTTCGCCCTCTCCAGCGAAGGCCAGGCCATCGTCGCCAGCCAGCAAGGCAGCCCCGAAGGCTACGTGCCCCTGAGCGCAGACGACCTGGCCGCCGAACGGCGCAAATTGCTGGCGGCGCCCTGAGAATCTGTTTGTCTTCTGACTACAAGAATCTGCCGGCCTGAACAGCGCTTCAAGCCCCGCCACGCAGCCAGATCAACAAGGCCAGATGATCACGCCCCTTCGCTCCCGCATCAATCATTTTTCATAGCAAATAAATGGGGGTGAAAAACAGCACTTGCGCTCATTCCACTAGGACACATTGCTATTAAACAAGGAGCAAATAAAGCCAGCAGGCGGCCTTTCTGCTCCCCGCAAAAGACCTGCCTCGTCACTGAGCCTCTTCCAGCGCCTGCCGCTGCTTTTGCATCTCTTGCATGGCCTGCTCGTACTGCTGGCGCACCTGCTGCTGAATCTGCTGCGCCTGCTGCCGCGCGTTGCCCGCCGGCTGGCTGGCAGCGGGCGCGCTGGGCACAGCCACGGGCCGCGTCAGCGTCTGGGCAGAGCGGCCTGCCAGTTTGGCCACGATGAACAAGGCAATGAGAAGGCCAATCAGGCCAAAGGCAATGCGCATGGAAGAAATCGCCGTGAGAAACCAAGCCTGAAACAACCTGCGCGATGCGCAAGGTCGTGTTTTTTTGGACAGCCTTGGAGATTCTATTGTTGTCTATCTGTTGCGTAATGTATCATTGCAAGAACTGTTCGCAACAATCCGCCTTGCGCGCCGGGAGCGCCTATGTTTGTCTGCCTTTATCAGCTCTCTTTCACCACGCCAGCCTTTCTGGGCAATGCCGGGCAAGACGCCCAATGGCACACGCCGCCCTTCAAGGCCCTGCTGCGGCAGTGGTGGCGCGTGGCCTGGGCGGCAGATCAGAAATGCGCCCTTGACCCGGCTGCTGTGCACGCCATGCGCGAGCAAGAAGGGCGGCTTCTAGGGCATGCTTGGCTGGACAACGATGACACTCACGCGCGCAAAAAGCGCAAGCCCCGGTCTGGCGCAGCGCTTGGTAGCGCTCGTGCTGAAAGAAGGTGAAGGCAAGCGCACCCTTTGGCCACGCAACTTTACCGCCGCGGCCGAATTTCTCTTCCACGAAATCCGCTCTGCCGATAACCAGGGCGGCAGCGGTAACGCGTCCAACCAAAAACGCACCGAAGGAGCCGCCGCATGAGCGCCCCTGCCGATCTGCACTTTCTCCGCATCGAACCGCTGGATGTGCTGTTGCTGCGCGGCAACCAGTCTTTTGGCGACCCTGGCAGCTATGGCGACGCCGTCTTGCCGCCCTGGCCTTCCGTGGTGGCTGGGACCATCCGCTCGTGCATGCTGGCCGACGCGGGCACAGACTTGCTCGCCTTCGCCCGTGGCAAGCAGTCGCACCCCGCGCTGGGCACAACCGCGTGCAGATTGCCGCCTGGCCCGATTCTTCCCCGTCACGCTCGGATGGATAGGCCGCCGCCCGCGCATTTCAACTGCATTTCCGCCATAACAAATCGGTAACTTTTAAGAAAGCAATCTTCCAATGCAAAACCAGAACGATTCATCGAAACCTGCTTTTCAAAGCAGGACCCTACTTCTTGGGATTTTTATTCTGTCCGGATTTGCCGGATTGATTTACCAGTCCATCTGGTCGCAATATCTGGGCATTTTTCTGGGGCATGCCGCTTACGCGCAGGCGCTGGTGCTGGCCATTTTCATGGGTGGCATGGCCGCTGGCGCCATGTGGATTTCGCATGCAGGCGAGCGCTGGCGCAACCTGGTGCGCTGCTATGCGCTGACCGAAGGCGTGATTGGCCTGCTGGGACTGGCTTTCCACTTCATTTTCACGTCTGTCGCAAACTTCAGTTACGACGTGCTCATCCCGGCAGCGGGCACGGCCTGGCTGGCCGATGTAGTGCGCTGGCTGGTAGCGGCGGCGCTCATCATTCCGCAAACCGTTTTGCTGGGCATGACTTTTCCGCTGATGAGCGGCGGGCTGATTCGCCGCTTTCCGGGGCAGGACGGCAGCTTGCTAGGCGGACTGTATTTCACCAACAGCATCGGGGCGGCGGCCGGAGCGCTGACGGCTTCCTTCGTTCTATTGCCCGCTCTGGGGCTGCCAGGCACAGTGGCTGTGGCCGGCGCGCTGAACCTGGTGGTGGCCGCCTTGGCCTGGTGGCTGGCGCGCAAGCCGGAGCCTGCCGCGCCAGCACAAGCAGCACAGTCCAAAGCGCAAAGGCCGGAGCAGGAACCTGCACCTTCGCTGACAACAACCCGATCTGCGACATCGAACACCGTCACACCTGCCGCTGGCAGCACTCTTTTGCGCGTAACGCTGTGGAGCACCGCTCTGTCGGGCGCAGCCTCGTTCGTATATGAAATCGTCTGGATCCGCATGCTGAGCATGGCCGTGGGCAGCACGCTGCATGCATTCGAGCTGATGCTCACTTCGTTCATCGCGGGCATCGCCTTTGGCGGACTGTGGGTGCGCAAGCAGGCTGACCGCAGCGCGGACCCTCTTCGGCTGGCAGGATGGATGCAAATCGGCATGGGGCTGGCGGCGCTGCTGTCGCTGCTGGTGTATGGCAATGCGTTTGACTGGGTGAGCTGGATCATGGGCGCGCTGGACAGAACCGCCAGCGGCTACACGCTGTATTCACTGGGCACGGCAGCCATTGCCATTGCCATCATGCTGCCAGCAGCATTCTTCGCGGGAACGACCTTGCCGCTGTTTACCGTAACGCTGCTGCGCAGCGGTCACGGCGAACGCGCCATCGGACAGGTGTATGCGTGGAATACCGTGGGATCCATTGCGGGCGTTTTCGTGGCCATGCATTGGCTGATTCCCGTGCTGGGGCTGAAGCTGGCGCTGGTAACGGCGGCCTTTGTGGACATGGGCATTGGTCTATTCCTGCTGCGCCGCGAAGCGCAAAACCGGCCCCAGCTCATGCGCACGGCATTTGCCGCTCTGAGCGTCTTGCTGGCCACCTCATTGAGCATGACCGTGGTGCAGTTCGATCCGCTGAAAATGGCCAGCGGCGTATTTCGCACAGGTTCAACGATTCTGAGTGACGATGCCCAATTGATTTTCTATCGGGATGGCAAGACGGCCAGTGTTTCTGTCACGCAGTATGCCGATGCCCGCCGTCTGATCGCCACCAATGGCAAAACGGATGCTGCGATCAACATCCACGGCAAACCTGCGTCTGATGAACCCACCATGGCACTACTGGCTGCGCTGCCCTTGGCCATGCATGCAAGTCCCGAGGAGATTGGCGTGATTGGCTTCGGATCGGGCATGAGCACCCATACTCTGCTTGGCGACTCGCGCGTCAAACGGGTGGATACGATTGAAATCGAGCCGGCCATGATCGAAGGCGCACGCGCCTTTGGCAGCAAGGTGGAACGCGCTTATACCGATCCGCGCTCGAATATCGTCATTGACGACGCCAAAGCCTATTTCTCAGGTCAGCAAGCGCGCTACGACATCATCGTCTCCGAGCCATCCAACCCCTGGATCAGCGGCGTGGGCACGCTCTTTTCAAAAGAGTTTTACGAATTCATTCCGCGCCATCTGAAACCAGGCGGGCTGTTCGTGCAGTGGGTACAGCTGTATGAAATCGACGAGATGCTGCTGGCTTCCATCATGAACGCCCTGACGCCTGCATTTTCTGATTACCAAGCATATATCAGCAATACAGCGGATTTAATTATCATCGCCACACCACAGGGACGGCTGCCTGAAATCAAGCCGCAGCGCATCCTGCAAGGGCCAGTGGGCGAAGACATGAAAAAACTAGGCATCGCAAGCGCCGGGCAATTGCAATTACGTAAAATTGCAGATGCACAAATATTACGCGCGCATGGCGCTTTGTTTGGAACCCCTGCAAACTCCTATTACCGCCCTCTTCTGAGTCTGAAAGCGCCTGTGACGCGATACATGAACAAAATAGCATTTACGCTAATCAATCTGACATATCAATCAAATCTGTCCTCTGCCATGCTGCTCAATGCGCAGAATATCCGGCAGTCTTTGCCGGACGATATTGAAACGTCTACCATTGATCATTTCTCCGGAGAAACTGACACACGCCAAGCGCGAATCTACGCTGACTTCCTGCGTACGGGCAGCTTGCCTGGCCAACTGGCGCAATTGCCTCAAGCGCTGACCTCGGCTTTCCTGCTGAAGCAAGCGGTGCAGCAGGTTTGCATGCAGCCTGACAGCACAACAGCACAAGCCCTGTTGGCCAGCAACTTGCGACAGGCAGCTGAACAAACACTGATGGCCTTGCCGCCATCACGCTTGCAGGGCGTGTTCATCAAGCCGGCTTGGCTACCCTGTAAACCTACGCATGTTTCCGAAGATTTCGGGCAAGTGTTAGCTCTAACCGATGCGCTGGCCCAGCGCGACTGGGCAAAGGCGAGCGAGCTGGCTGAACGATGGTTGCGAAATCCGCAGGCCCAAGCCGTCTGGAAGGAGCAGTTTGATGACGTGGCATTACTCGCCGTCATGCTGGATTTTGCGCGCAACGGAAAATGGACCGAAATGGCGGAAGCCGAGAAAAGGCTAGGGGCAAATGTGGCAGGAACTCAGGCCTCTGCCCAAATACGTGTGCTGCTGCTGGCAATGGCCAATATTGAAAGCGCGCGCGTGAAATCTTCCACTCCATTGTGAAGATTCATCCTCTTTTTTAGTAATAGCACCCATGAATAACGCCTGAAGTAACGCGAAAGGCAAACCCCATGAGCCTTTCCGGCGGTTCCGACCCCTTTTCTCGACCCTTTTATCTCCTACCCGGGCACACCTACAAGGAGCCATCGCCCATGTTTGAAAACTGCTGCCGTTTTCCTCTACGCCGTCAGCCCCGTCCACATGGGCGCGGGCCAGGCCGTGGACATCATCGACAACCCCATCCAGCGCGAGCGCCACACCGAGCACCCCTGCTTTGCCGGCAGCGGCATCAAGGGCGCGGTGCGCCACAGCTACGAAGCGCTAGGCGGCAAAAAAGAAGACATTGACCGCCTGCTGGGGCCAGACGCGCAAAGCAGCACGCTGCACGCTGGAGCCGTGAGCTTTGGCGATGCCCAGCTGGTAGCCCTGCCCGTGCGCAGCCTCAAGGGCGGCTACGTCTACGCCACCTGCCCGCAAGCGCTGGCGCGCGCGCAGCGGCTGCTGAATCTGGGCGCGGCTGTCGCCAACTGGCCCGCGATGAAGGTTGAAGACGGCCTCTGCCTGCTGACCAATACCAGTCTGCTTTCTGGCAGCAAGCTGCATCTGGAAGCCTTTGAATACATCGCCAATGAATCCAAGCCGCTGGCCGCCATTGCAGACGATCTGGCCTCAAAGGCTTTGCCTGACGAGCCAACCTTCCAGTTCTTCCGTGACAAGCTCAAAACAGACCTCGTCGTTCTTTCCGACACCGACTTTGGCTACTTCGCCAGGCATGCCATGCTGGTTGAGCCGCACGTGCGCATTGATGAGCAAACCGGCACCGCCAAGGACGGCGGCCTGTTCTACACCGAGAACCTTCCGCCCGAATCGCTGCTGATTGCCCCGCTGCTGGCCAGCCAGACGCGCACCGGCAAGAAAGACAACGATCGAAGCGCTGAAGAAGTTTTCGACACGATTCATAAGCTGCTGAATGGCCGCCTGCTGCAAATCGGCGGCGACGCCACCACGGGGCGCGGCTTGGTCGTGGCGAAAGTCGTCGCCAAAGAAACCCAAGGCAAGGAGTAAAGCTATGGCGAACGCGAAAGAACAAAAGCTGCGCCCAGAAACGCTTGAGCAGCGGCGCGCACAAAACGCCTGGAACGTCTGCGATCCAAAGTGTTATCGCAAAGAGCACGTCAATTTCGCCAAAAGCCTGCCCGCACTCATCATGAACAGCGGCCTGATGCAGGTGCTGGCCTTCTGCCATGAAAAAGGCGGCGACTGCGAACGAGTGGCCGCCGATCTGCGGGCATGGCTTGCCAGCCAAAAGATCGGCTCGGCCACCCAATCTGAATTCGAGCCTTTCATGCAGGCCCTCATGCAATCCAGCTCACACGACTACCAGCGCATCAATGCGGAAGCCTTTGCCTGGCTGAAATGGCTGCGCCAAATGGCCGCCGCCCGCGTGCAGTAAGGAGAAACGTCATGCCCATTGCCGCCGTGCCCAAATATCTGGGGCGGAACTTCAAAAACGCCTCGCCCGCCCTGCGCTTTGGCATGCTGCTGCCGCTGTGGGGCGTGAATCGCCGTACAAAAGAGCTGCTCTGGACCACAAGCGACATCAGCCATGAAGTCCGAGGGCCGCTGCGTCAAGAGCGTGAAATCAAACTAAACAACAAAGTGGATGCCCTTGCGCAAGCTGCCGCGCTCAATCCCGAAGACAAAGCGGCCATGAAAGCCTTGGCCGACCGCCAATCGCACCTGGCCGGCAACCTGCCCCACATGCTCAGTCTGGATGCCACGGCCATCGCGCCCTTCACCACGGGCCTGGGCAACGAGCACCCGCTGGAAAACGGCTTTGCCTTTCTCAACCCCTATGGCCTGCCCTATCTGGCGGGCAGCGGCGTCAAGGGCGTGCTGCGGCAAGCCGCGCGCGAGCTGGCATCAGGCCAATGGGGCAATGAACACGGCTGGAGCGCGGACAAACAGTTTGAAATCAGGGTAAATGGCAAAAGCCTGGCCATCAGCATGCTGGATGCCCTGTTCGGCCTGGAATCGCAAGACGGCGGCACGCTGCACATGCGCGGCGCGCTCAGCTTCTGGGATGTCATTGCGCAAATGCCAAACAACTGCAACAGCCTGCACGTGGAAGTGATGACGCCACACCAGAGCCACTACTACCAGCAGAAAAAAGACTCGAAAACCGGCTCCAGCGCCACACCGCACGACAGCGGCCAGCCCACGCCCATCAGTTTTCTCACCGTGCCGCCGGGCAGCGGCATGACGTTTCATGTGCAGTGCGACCTGCCCCGCCTGCAACGCTTGGCCCCCACGCTGGCCGAAGGCGATGCGTGGAAAAAGCTGCTGCAAGCCGCGTTTGAACACGCCTTTGAATGGCTGGGCTTTGGCGCCAAAACCGCCGTGGGCTATGGGGCCATGCAGCCAAATGCCCAAGCCACCCAGGACCGCAAAGAAAAGCAGCGCGAACAAAAGGAGCAAGCCGAACGCCAGGCACGGCAAGCTGCGCTCAGCCCTGCCATGCGAACCGTGGAAGCCTTCGTGCAAGAGCTGCGCGCCAAGCACGAGCAATATCCCAATTACAAGGAAGCCCCCAACGGCGTGCTGCACGGCAAAGCGCGCGAGCTGGCTCAAACCGCGCACGAAGGCGCAGACTGGAGCGCCGAAGAAAAACGCGCCGCCGCCGAAGCCATTGAAACCTGGCTGCCCAAACTGGTCAGGGTGGACATCAAGGACGAGCGCAAAAAACTCAAGCTCGGCGCGCTCAAGGGCCAGTGAGGGGCCGGCAAGCCGTGCCTGACCGGCCGCCTTTGCGCTGCGCTGGCGCGCCGCCCGCACCTGCCCCGCCCGCTCATGCCTGTTGTCCGCGCACCCATGAATTTGCTCCTTTTCAAATAGCATACTGTCCTCGTGGATAAAGCGGAAACGCGGTATTTGCATCCCCTGAATTTGCTCCTCTCTCAGGAGCATTTTCATGCCCGAATGCTGTTGTCCACGGGCCTTGCCGAACCGCCGCCATGCCCGCCCCTGCCGCCCCTGCCGCATCTTGCGGCCCTGCCGTTCTTGCCGCGCCGGATTCACCGGCGCTGCCGCCCCTGCCCGCCGTGCGGCTGCGCCTGACCGTGCGCGCGGACGGCCTGCTGCCGCTGCCGCCCTACGCCGGCTCCATGCTGCGCGGCGCGCTGGGCCATGCGCTCATGGACCTGGCTCCGCTGCCCCACGCCAGCGGCCAGGCATGCGCCTTGCGCGAAAGCTGCACCTACTGCCAGGTGTTCGCCCCCGTGCCGCAAACGGCGCACAGTCTGCAAAAGTTCAGCCAGATGCCCGCGCCCTACGTCATCGAGCCGCCCTTTCAGATGGACAGCGCACACACCGGCGCGAATGCAAATACAGGCGCGGATTCGGATACAGACGCTGGCGGCGCCTGCCTGACCTTGCGCAAGGGCGAAACCTTCTCCTTCGGCCTGGTGCTCATTGGCCGTGCGCTGCAACACCTGCCCACGCTCACCCTGGCCTTTGCGCGCGCCTGCCAGCGCGGGCTGGGGCCGCGCCACACGCCCTGCTCCCTGCTGTCCATCGATCATGAACAGCCCGCTGGCAGCGCCGCCGCATCTCTCGACGCCACTTTTGCTCCCGTCTGGCAGCCCGGCCAAAGCGCCCCGGCCTTGCCCGCCCGCGCCGCCACGCTGCCCGCGCTGCCCACGCTGGCAGGCAGCGCCAGCCTGCAACTGCTCACCCCTTTGCGCCTGCAACTGAACAACCGCCCGGCCAAAGCGCACGAACTCACCGCCCGCGCCCTGCTCATCGCCCTGGCGCGCCGCTGCCAGCTGCTGATGGACACGCAGCTTGGCCCCAACGCGCCGCAACTGGACTTTTCCGCCCTTACCGCACAAGCCGAAGCCATCCGGCTCGACGCCGGCAAGCTGCGCTGGTTCGGCTGGACGCGTTACTCCAACCGCCAGCGGCAAGCCATGAACCTGGGCGGCCTGCTCGGCACGCTGCACCTTCACGGCCAACAGTCCGGCGATCTGGCCCCCTTCGCGGGCCTGCTGCACTTAGGCCAATGGCTGCACGTAGGCAAGGAAACCACCTTCGGCCTGGGCCGCTATGCGCTGACCGCACTGGCCGATGCAGCATCCGCGAAGCTACCCGCAGCCCCCGCCTTCGCTCTGCAATCGCCATAGCTGCCAACGCGTTGCGTGCGGCACCGTGGACAGTGAGTGCGTCCAACGCTGCCGCGCGCCCCGCCTTAGTCTTGTTCTTTTCCACACCCGCACCCAATCGCGAGCTGATGGGACAAATCAGGCCGCCTGCGTCATGGTCTGCGCCGCAAGTTCGGGCGCAGCTTCCGCGCTGGCTGACGTCTGGGGCGGTTCAGAGCCAGGTTCGGGTTCAAGCTCCACCGGGCTGGCAAGCAGACGCACTTGCCTGAAAAACTCATCCAGTGTCATGCAAAAGCAGGTGCGGTCGTGGCGGTGGATGCCGAAAACGGTTGCGGAAGCCGCGCCGCGCTCCTCGGGCTTTTTCATGGGCATGAGGATTTCAACGTAGTTGATGAAAGCGGGCAGGCCGACGCCATTTTCCAGAAAAGCCGCCTTGCTGCCCCGCTGCGCCAGGGGCGTGGGCCAGTAGGGAGCGGAACCCAGGCACAAGCGGCCCTGGGCGTTTTGCTTGCCATAGACCACGCGATGAAAGTGGCTCTGAAGCTCACCCGCGCGCTCCATGTCTTCAATGACGTTGAGGGAAACGCCGTAGTCGTAGAAGCGCTCTTTTTCGGCTTCAAGAGCGGCCTTGTCTTTTCTGAATTCGATGAGCAGCCATTTGTACGCGCCCGAGTGCAGGGCGGGGCTGGTTTGCCGGGGCGGCTCATCGCCCGCCTGCAAGGTGATGACGCCCAGCGGCGCAAGGAAATTGACGTCCCACTTGCGGCAGGCTTGCTGGAGAAAGGCATATTCGACGGTTTTTTCCCACCAGGCGAGGGCGGCGGCTGGGATGGCGGGCATGGCTGGCTCCTTGGGGGCAATGGGGGGATGAGGGCAGCCCATTCGTGTTTCTACGGGCAAGGCTGCCAGTGGGCGATTATTCACGCAGCCAGTCTGTCAGCCCGCATGCATCGGCCCAGGCCACAGCTTGCGCTTCGATCTGGCGGGCCTGAAGGTAAAGGGCCTGGCCTTCAGGCAGGCGGGTAAGCAGCTGGCGCATGGCGGCTTGCTGCGGGGCCGTGACGCCCAAAAGGGCGGCCACTTGCGCGGCGATGCAGCCCCGCTCGCGCGGCGGAAACCAGCTGAAGGCGCCGCGCAGCTGGGGCAGCGCAACCAGAAAGTCTTCATCGCTCATTTGCGCCAGTGTCTCGTGCATGGCTTGCGCAAGGGCAGGGCTGCTTTGCATGACTTCGCGGGTGAGGGCAAACAGGCCGTAGAGGTAGTCGCCCAGCTGCTCGCGCGGGGGCACGGCGCGTGTCAGGGCGATGAGTTCTTCCGCCGTGAGCGCTTGCCCGGCCGGGCAGCGGTGCGCTTGCGTGTGCGCCAGGCCCGCTGCCGCGCCGCGCAGGGCCGCCGGTTTGGCCGCATCGCGCGCCCAGCGCAGCAGGCTGGCTAGGGTGAATGTTTCATCAAGCAGCTGCGCCTGGCCAGCGCCGCCGGCCACTTCGGCGGCGGCTATTTCGGCGGCGGCCAGGCGCAGCAGGCCGCCCAAGGCGCGGATGGCGGTCACGTCGTCGTCCAGCGTGAGCGGGGCCGCGCCAGGCGCGCTGGTTGGCGCGCCAGCGGGTGCGGCGCAGTCCAGGCCGTCAAGCAGCCAGAGCAGGCGCTCGGCCAGGGCGGCCAGCGCCTGCCGCAGCACGGGCAGGGTGTCTTGCCCCCAGAAGCCGGCCAGCGCCACGTCCAGCAGCGCTTGCGCGGCGCGGGCGGCCTGGCCGTGCTCGTGCAAGGCGGGAATGCGGGCGCGGGCCAGTTCATCGCCCAAATCGAAAAAACCGGCGCGGATGGCATCAATCAGCACGCCGGTGATTTCCGCCGCATCGGGCGGCAGCGCTGGCAGGGGGTTGCCGTTTTCATCCACGCGGGCGGGCGGGGCCAGGCGCGCCAGCAGGCGGGCGCGGGCGGCGGCCGGCAGCGTGGCGCCGTGGGCGGCGGCTTCAATCAGGCTGGGCAGCCAGTGCGGGTGCGGGCTGATTTGCCAGTGCTCTTCAAACGCCATTTCCTGCCGCAGCCCGCGCGCGGCATGGGGGGCCTTGATGGCTTGCAGCGCAATGCCTTGCGCGCCGATGAGCCGGAGCTGCCAGAGCAGCTGCGCGGTTTGCGTGTCTTGCGGGCGGCGGCGGTCCAGCACCCGGGTTTGCGGCGCGGCGGGCAACGTGATGCCGCACGCTTGCAGGCGCGCCGCCACGTCGGCCACCAGCGGCGGCTGCGGCGTGCCTTCGGCCAGCGCGCCACGGACATCGCCCACAAGCGCCAGCAGCGCCTCGCGCACGGCGGGGTGATCGCTCAGGGTGAGCGCGCCGCCTTCGCCCTGCCAGGGGGCGGGCTGCGAGAGGGCCTCGTTCACAAAGGCGGACTGGGCGGCATCCAGCACGTCGTGCCGCAGCGGCGCGGCGTGCCCGCGCAGGCGCGACAGGCCCGCCAGCGTGGTTTGAAAGGCCAGAAAGTCCGCCGTGCTGGCCGGAATTTGCCGCTGCCGCAAGCGCGTGACGATGGCGCGGGCAGCGCGCGCAGCCGCGTCTTGCGCCCCCGCTTCGTGCAGCCACTGGTAATACAGCGGCGACTGCATGCCTGCCGCATAACCGGCCAGCGCCTCCATCTGCCGGTATTCATAAGGCGTCAGATACGTGCCGGCCGCCGCGTGGGCCGCATCCGGCAGTTCGGGCCTGGGCACGGGCGGCTCGCAGGCCGCTTCGCTTTCCGGCACTTGCGGCCAAAGCGCCTCCAGCGCCCGCTTGTGCCAGCCGCCGCACACGGCCAGCACGGGCCGCCCTGCAAAGCGCCGCACGGCCCAGGCCAGCCAGCGGGCCATATACGCTTCGCGCGCTGCGTCTTGTTCGCTGCCGTTCGATGCGGGATCGCCGCGCAGCTCGTGAAAGTAGGCATCCAGCCGCTCGCGCAAGCGGTCAAAGTCGGCATCGCTTGCCAGCGTCTGCCCTTCAAACAGGTGATCCCACAGGGCGTGATGCCCGTCCACATGCAGCCGCTCGCCCAGCGCCTGATGCACGCGGCTGTAGCGCCCCGGCAGCAAACGCCCCTGGGCCGATAGCGCATGACCGCGCTCCTCATCCGCCAAAGCGAGCGTTTGCCAGTGCGGCAAATCCATGAAGCGCAGCTGCGCCCCCATTGCGTGCCCCTTTTGCAGCGCCACCCATTCCGGCGAATAGTCCGCAAACGGAAACCAGCACTGCGCCGCGCCGCCTGCGTGATGCGCGTAGCTGTAAAGCGCCACCGGCAGCCGGTGCGGCAGCAGCAATTCCCCCATGCGGGCATTGAAATCGCCAGGCCCTTCAATCAATACCGCCGCCGGCCGCAGCCGCTCAATCCAATGCGCCGCCAGTTTGGCGCAGGCGGGGCTGTGGTGGCGAATGCCGATCACGACGGGATTCATGATTCAAACCCATTGGCTATGAAAATGAGAAAACGGATTCAATCAACCCGGCGGCAAAAATATTTCACCTTTTGCCAGGTTTGCGGATGATTCAAAAAAAAACTTGCCCAAAATCTGGCCGAAAAAGGAGCAAAGAGCCGGCGGGCATGGCCTGGCCCCAGTGAATTCTGCTCTGTTTCCGAGAGCAAATTCAGACCCCGAAAAATGCCTTTATCGCACGGTTTCAGGGGCTTTGATGCTATTAGATTAATAGCTGAAAACTAGTTTGCAGACACATTTCAAACAGGCTCTGGGGGCAATTTCACCAAAATAAAATGCTCCACCAGCCGCACCATCAACTCTTTTTGCTCCGGCAGGCTTTCGGCCACCAAAAGCGCCAGCGCAACCAGCGTATTGTCATTGATGAGCTGCTCCACGGGCCGCGCCAGCAAATGCGCGTTCAGCCGCAAATACCATAAAAACAGAAATGAAGCCGTGCGTTTGTTTCCATCGGCCAGCGGGTGATTTTTGATAATGAAATACAGCAAATGCGCGGCGCGGCTGGCGATATTCGGATAAAACCATTCGCCGCCAAAACCCTGCTCAATCGTGGCCAGGCTGGAAGCCAGCCCGTCTCCGCGCAATTGCCCGAATAGCGCGGTGGCCTCGCCTTTGTTCATCAAGGTGGTTTTCAGCTGGGCGATGGCCTTGAGCGCCTCGTCAAAGTCCAGCGCGCGCATGCCGTCTTGCCGCGCGGTCTGGCTGCCCAGGCTTTGCTCGTCATACGCCTGAAGCAGGCTCCAGCTGCGGGCGTAGTCGTCAATGACCTGCAAGACGGCATGCCCCTGTTCATTCACCAGCGACTGATTGACCAGTGTGCGCGAGAGCAACTGCACGGCCTGGCCAAACTCGATGCCGCGCGCCTGCAAGCGCTGCTGGTTGAGCGTGTAGCCCTGCACCAGATGCTGGCGCAGCACGCGCGTGGCCCAAATGCGGAACTGTGTGGCGCGCGCCGATGAAACGCGATAGCCCACGGAAATGATGGCGTCCAGGTTGTAGTGCTTGAGCTTGCGCCGGACCTGGCGGGAGCCTTCCTGGCGAACTACCGAGAAATCCTCGGTAGTTGCCGTTTCTTCCAGCTCCTTGTCTTCAAAGATGTTTTTCAGGTGCAGGCTGACGTTGTCGGTTGATGTGCCAAACAGCTCGGCCATCTGCAACTGCGTCAGCCACACGGTGTCGCCTTGCAGGCGCACTTGCACGGGCTGGCCGGATTGCTCGAACAGAATGATTTCGCTCATGTTGGTGCTTGCTGTTTATTGCGGCAACGCGTGCCGGGCGGCCACGAAGGCGGCCCAGTGCTCGCCTTTGCGGCGAGCGGCGCGGTGTTCGATGTAGCGGCGCAGTTTTTTCAGATCGTCCGCGTTGTCCTTGGCGGCGGCGCCCGCCAGGGCTTCCACCAAATCGGCGGGCTGGCCGCTGTCGCCGCGCAAGTAGTAGCCGCGCAGAGTGACGGCGTGGGCCACGCTCACGGCTTCGGCGGTGCTCAGCACGCTGGAGAGGCGCTCGCTGGCGCTGCCTTCGGCGTCCACGCCGCTGCGCAAATCGCGAAACGTGGTGACCAGCACTTGCAAAAGCGGCTCGCTGGGCACGACGGGAATGCTGTCTTGCGCCAGCAGGCGGGCCACTTCGCGCTGCACCAGGGCCAGCTCGCTGTCGTAATCGGCAATGGGCAGCACGGTTTCAAAGGCAAAGCGGCGCTTGAGCGCGGCTGACATCTCGTTCACGCCCCGGTCGCGCGTGTTGGCCGTGGCAATCAGGTTGAAGCCGCTTTGGGCATAGACCACGCTGGCATCGCCCGCCAGTTCGGGAATGCTCATGAGCCGCTCGGAAAGCAGCGACAGCAGCGCGTCTTGCACTTCGGGCGGGCAGCGGGTGATTTCTTCAAAGCGGGCAATGCAGCCCGTTTGCATGGCCCGCAAGATGGGCGAAGGCGCCAGCGCGCGCGGGCTGGGGCCGTCGTTGAGCAGCAGCGCGTAATTCCAGCCGTAGCGAATCTGGTCTTCGGTGGTAGCGGCGCTGCCTTGCACCGTCAGCGCGCTGGTGCCGCACACGGCGGCGGCCAGCAGCTCGCTCAAAAGGCTTTTGGCTGTGCCCGGCTCGCCCACCAGCAGCAAGGCGCGGCTGGAAGCCAGGGTGACCAGGGCGCGTTCAACAAGGCTGGGCGCGCACACCAGCTTGGGCGCGATGCGCCGGCCCGCCGCATCGCCGCCCAGAATGAACGTGCGCACGGCGGGCATGGAAAGCCGCCAGCCGGGCGGGCGGGGCGCGCCGTCATGCGCGGCCAGATGGGCCAGCTCTTCGGCATAAAGAAGCTCGGCAGGCAGGCGCTGGGCGCGGGTAAAAGATGCTGATGCAGTGGCGGCGGACGGTTCAGCCGCCTATGCAGCGGCAGGCTTGCGGGTGGGCATAAGGGATAGTCCTGAAAAGAGTGGGCGGCGCTATGCAAACCATAGCTGCCCGCGCTGATTTCACTAGGGCTTGCGGCCGATTTGCTTCCAAGGCAAAAGCCCGTGCAAGGCAGTGGCTGGGCGCGCGCATGCCTTCGCTGAACGGCTGGACAACGCCTTTGCACAGAAGGGAAAACCCTATTGTTTTCAAGGCCGGAAAACAGGCTGCCTCTCCTACACTCAAAACACCGTTCGGGCGCATTCAACGGTTGGCTTGACCAGCCTGCCGGAAGGCGCTCCCGGTTTCCCTTTTATTTGTTTAACTATCACGAGGCACCCGGATATGAATACCCAGGCGTTTACCCCCGAAGCAACCCAGGCCCGCATTCAGCATGAAGGCTTGCGCAGCAAGATCATGACGGCCGAGCAGGCGGCGGAGCTGATCCAGCCAGGCTTCAATGTGGGCATGAGCGGCTTTACCGGCTCAGGCTATCCCAAGGCGGTGCCCCTGGCGCTGGCCGCGCGCATGGAAGCGGCGCACGCGGCGGGCAAGCCGTTTCGCGTGGGCCTGTGGACGGGCGCTTCCACCGCGCCCGAGCTGGACGGCGCGCTGGCCAAGGCCGAAGGCATCAGCATGCGGCTGCCCTATCAGTCTGACCCCACGGTGCGCAACCAGATCAACGCGGGGGGCATGTTCTATTCAGACATGCACCTGTCGCACGTGGCGCCCATGGCCTGGGCCGGCTTTTTTGGCCGCCTGAACGTGGCCGTGATTGAAGTGGCAGGCATCCTGCCCGATGGCCGCCTGATTCCCACCACCTCTGTCGGCAACAACAAGACCTGGCTGGACATTGCCGACCACGTGATTCTGGAAGTGAACCACTGGCAGAGCACGGGCCTGGAAGGCATGCACGACATCTACTACGGCACGCGCCTGCCCCCGCACCGCCAGCCCATCATGCTGACCGCGCCGCATGACCGCATTGGCGAGCCGTACCTGCACTGCGATCCGGAAAAAATCATCGCCATCGTGCAGACCGACGCGCACGACCGCAATTCGCCCTTCTCGCCGCCCGACGAAAACTCGCGCCTCATTGCGCAGCACATGATCGACTTCTTCCAGCACGAAGTGAAGGTGGGCCGCCTGCCCGCCAACTTGCTGCCGCTGCAATCGGGCGTGGGCAACATCGCCAATGCCGTGCTGGCGGGCCTGAACGAAAGCCCCTTCAACAACATGACCGCCTACACCGAGGTGCTGCAAGACGGCATGCTGGAGATGATCAAGTCCGGCAAGCTCACCTTCGCCTCGGCCACGGCGCTGTCGCTCAGCCCCGAGGCCACGCAGTACTTCACCACGCACCTGGACGAATTCCGTGGCCGCGTTTTGCTGCGCCCGCAAGAAATCAGCAACCACCCGGAGCTGATCCGCCGCATGGGCATGCTCGCCATGAACGCCATGATCGAAGCCGACATCTACGGCAACGTGAACAGCACGCACCTCATGGGCAGCACCGTCATGAACGGCATTGGCGGCTCGGGCGACTTCGCCCGCAACGCCTACATCTCCTTCTTCATGTCGCCTTCCACGGCCAAGGGCGGCGCCATCTCGTGCATCGTGCCCATGGTCTCGCACACCGACCACACCGAGCACGACGTGCAAGTCATCGTCACCGAGCAGGGCCTGGCCGATCTGCGCGGCCTGGCGCCCGTGCCGCGCGCGCGCCGCGTGATTGAGAAATGCGCCCACCCCGACTACCGCGACGCGCTCACCGACTACCTGGACCGCGCCCTGGCTGGCGGCGCGCCCGGCAAACACACGCCGCACCTGCTGCAAGAGTCGCTCTCGTGGCACCAGCGCTTTGTGCAAACGGGCGACATGCGCAAAAAAGGCTGAAGCGCCGCGCGAAACACGGCGGCCAGCGCACCATCCGCCCGCTGGCCGCTTTCGCTCCTTTTCCAATAGCATGACCTCCCCGTAAACAAAGCGACAAGACGCTTTTCAAGCGCCCTGAATTTGCTCCTCTTTTTTGACCGAAAACCGCCTTTGGGCGGTTTTTCCGTATCCGCCCTGCCCTGCCATGAACACCCAACCCGATCGCCAATACATCCGCGTCCTCACCATCGCCGGCTCTGACAGCGGCGGCGGCGCGGGCATCCAGGCCGATCTCAAAACCTTCGCCGCGCTGGGCTGCTACGGCATGAGCGCGCTCACGGCGCTGACGGCGCAAAACACCTGCGGCGTCACGGCCATCCACGCCGCGCCCACGGCCATCCTCACCGCGCAAATTGATGCCGTAGTCAGCGACATCGGCGCGCACGCCACCAAAGTCGGCATGCTGCACTCCGTGGAAACCGTGCAGGCCGTGGCCGCCGCCATCCGCCAGCACGCGCTGGCGCACGTGGTGCTCGATCCCGTCATGGTCTCCAACGCCGGCTCGCCGCTGATTGAGCCGCCCGCCGTGGCGGCCCTGGTGCGCGAGCTGTTCCCGCTGGCCGAAGTCATCACCCCCAACCTGGACGAAGCCGCCATGCTGCTGGGCCGCCCCGTAACAGACGCGCCCGCCGACGTGCCCGCCATGCACGCGGCAGGCCAGGCCCTGCTGGCCCTGGGCGCCAGGGCCGTGCTGCTCAAAGGCGGGCATCTGGGCGCAAACGAAGCCGTGCACGACCTGCTTTTCACCGCCAGCGGCCAGCCGCCCCTGCTCATCAGTCACCCGCGCGTTGCCACGCGCAACCTGCACGGCGCGGGCTGCACCCTGTCATCGGCCATCGCGGCCTTTCTGGCCCAGGGCCAGCCGCTGGCAGAAGCCGTGCAGGCCGGCTGCAATTTCGTGCACCAGGCCATTGCCGCTGGCGCAGCCGTGCGCACAGGGCACGGCAGTGGTCCGCTGAATCACGGCGCCGCGCCGCTGCCCATGCGCACGCTGGCGCTTTAAAAGACCGTCCTAAAAAATCAATGCGCCAAATACGAGTCATCTTGCTTATTTCAGCAAAATGTTTGGCCAGCACCAGCCACTGCATATCGCTCATGTCATTGGGTACATGAGGGAATTTGGCTATTCAGCCCGATTTGGGGATCGTTTTTTGGTGCAACGAGCGCGAGAGCCATTTTTTGGCGCCTGAATTTGCTTCTGTTTTTGAGGTTTCAGACAGGCGGCCCCAGCCGGGGGCCTGATCGGCCAGGTCAAGAACAGGTTCTGAAAGCGCGGCCTTGCTCCTTGGCCGCGCGGGCCGCCCGTCTTTACTTCTTGAGCGCCGCCACGGCGGCTTCGGCGGTGAGCAGCTGGAAGGTGAAGACTTCTTCCAGATACAGGCGCACGGCGCTTTCGGTGTGGCTGAGGTAGCCGATGGAGACATCGCGCGCCAGGTGCAGGGAGAAGTCGCCCCCGCGCGTGGAAACCAGATAGGCGCCTTCGATGGCGGGCGCCCACACGATGTTGTCCATGCCGCCCACCAGGCGCTGGATGTGGTTGAGCACAGGGTAGCCCTGCTCGTTGGCTTCTTGCAAGGCGGTGTAGGTGTCGGCGCCGAGCACGGCGGTGTAGGGGCCGTCCACGCCCGCGAGCTTGAGCTGCTTGAGTGCGGCAGCGGTGGTGTCGGGGAACTGGGCGGCTTGCGTGGGCAGCGCGAGCACGGGGTTGGAGCTGCCTTCGCTTATGCCGGTGATGCCCGCTGCCTTGTAGCCCAGGAAGATGGCGCGGTCTTCGGCGTAGGCCAGTTGTTCGGCGGCGTCTTTGGCGGGCTGCCAGTCGGAGTCTTGCGAGCCGCGCTCCACGTCGTCGATGGCTTCGCGCGAGAGTTCAAAGGGCACGCGCAGCTCGATCATGGGCATGACCTGGCGCTGGCGGGCGATGACGCCTTCTTGCGGCGATTTGAGCGCGGCCAGGTGGCCGGTGCCCACGGCCGGGCACTGCGCGCCGGATTCGGGCTGGATGACGTCCACCACGCGGCGGCCCGCCAGGTTGCGGCGGAAGGTGCGGGCGACTTCTTCTTCAATCTGCGCCCAGGCGGCGCTGGAGATGGGGGCGAGTTCGCGGTGAAGGTTGTTCATGGTACGGGTTCCTTTTTTTGAAAAAAAACGGGGCGGCTTCAGCCGCGTTTCCGGGCGGGCGGCGGCTCTTGCGGCTGGCCTTTGAGCGAGCCGATGGCGAGCGCGCCGCTGGCGGCGGTATCAGCGGCAGCAGCAGCATCAGCAGGCGCTGCGGCGGCGTCACCGGCGCTGGCTTCGCCTGCCAGCGGGTTGCCTTCGGCCAGGGCTTCCAGCAGGGGTTCGGAGGGCACGAAAAAGAGCGTGCCGGTCACGGCGGTGCTGTAGTCGAGCAGGCGGTCGTAGTTGCCTTCGGGGCGGCCGATGAACATGTTGGTCAGCATCAGCTCGGTCACGGCCGGGTTGCGCGCGTAGCCGATGAAGTAGGTGCCGTATTCGCCGCGCGAGGGCGTGGCAAAGGGCAGGTTGCCGCGCAAGATGGCCATTTCGTTGCCGTCATCGCCCTCCACCACGTTCAGCGCCACGTGCGAATTGGCGGGCTTGACTTCGTCGGGCAGCTCAATGTCGTCGGCCTTGGTGCGGCCCATCACGCGCTCTTGCTCTTCGGTCGTCAGGGCATTCCATGCCTTCATGTCGTGCAGGTATTTCTGCACGATGACGTAGCTGCCGCCGGCAAAGTCCGGGTCTTCTTCGCCGATGACGGTGGCCTCGAAGGCTTCCTGCCCTTCGGGGTTTTCGGTGCCGTCCACAAAGCCCACCATCGAGCGCGCGTCAAAGTAGCGAAAGCCGTGCACTTCGTCCACGGGCTGCACGGCGCCATCGAGCGCGCGCATGGCCTGCATGACCAGCTCCTGGCACATGTCCACCGTGTCGGCGCGCACGTGCAAAAGCAAGTCGCCGGGCGTGGCGGGGGCGTGGTGCTTGGCGCCGCGCAGTTCCTTGAAGGGGTGCAAATGCGCGGGGCGGGGGCTGCCGAAGAGGCGGTCCCAGGCGTCGGAGCCGATGCCCACCACCAGATTGAGCTGGCGCGCATCGTCGCGGTGGCCCACGCTGCGGCGCAGGCCGGTGGCGTTGCCGAAAAAGGCGCGCACGGCGTTTTCGGCTTCTTCGCCGGGGGCGATGTTCAGCACGACATAGTGCGCTGCGCCGCCTGCGCCGGCCGTAACGGCCTGGGGCTGGGGAATGGAAAAGGAAGAAGAGGAAAAGGAAGAAGAGGCGTGGGATGCGTCAGGTGTGTTCATGGCGGGATGATGTGGCCGCCGGGGCCGGTTTTTCAAGGCGGTTGGTTCGTGATGGAAGCGGGACGCGAGCGCGGGGCCTGCCCCGCTGGCTCGCCGCCCGCCTTGGTTATTGGCTCAGGGGCGGCGTGGCGGCCATCACTTCCTCCAGTGTGGTCACGCCTTCGGCCACGCGCAGGGCGCCGGCCAGGCGCAGGGGGCGCATGCCGTCGGCCACGGCCTGCTTGCGCAGCTCGGCAAGGACGCCGCCGTGCTGCACCTTGGCCTGGAATTCCTCGCTGACGGTGAGCAGCTCGTGCAGGCCCAAGCGGCCCTTGAAGCCGGTCATGCGGCACTCCACGCAGCCTACGGGCCTGTACAGGTGCGGCTCGGCGTTGAGTTTCCAGGGGCGGATGGCTTCCTTGAGCAGTTCGACGGCGTGCGGGTCTTCATTGGGCTGGCGGCACAGCGGGCAGAGGGTGCGCACCAGGCGCTGCGCCAGCACGCCCAGGATGGTGGCGCTGAGCAGGTAGGCCGGCACGCCCAGCTCCATCAGGCGGGTGAGGGCGCTGGGGGCGTCGTTGGTGTGCAAGGTGCTGAACACCAGGTGGCCGGTGAGGGCAGCCTGCACGGCCATTTCGGCGGTTTCCAGGTCGCGGATTTCGCCAATCATGATGATGTCCGGGTCTTGCCGCATGAGCGCGCGCAGGCCCTCGGCAAAGCTGAAGTCGATGGCCGGCTGCACTTGCGTCTGGTTGAAGGCCGGTTCGATCATTTCGATGGGGTCTTCAATGGTGCTGACGTTCACTTCTTCGGTGGCCACGCGCTTGAGGGTGGAATACAGCGTGGTGGTTTTGCCGCTGCCGGTGGGGCCGGTGACGAGGATGATGCCGTAGGGGCGGGCGATGAGCGCCTCCCAGCGGGCGGCGTCGTAGCGGGCAAAGCCCAGGGCTTCGAGCGACTTGGAGGCCGATTCGGGGTCGAAGATGCGCATCACCAGCTTTTCGCCAAAGGCGGTGGGCAGGGTTGAGAGGCGCATTTCCACTTCCTGCCCGGCGGGGTTGCGGGTTTTGATGCGGCCGTCCAGCGGGCGGCGCTTTTCCACCACGTCCATGCGGCCCAGCAGCTTGATGCGCGCGGTCATGGCGGCCAGCACGGCCAGCGGGGCCTGATAGACGGGGTGCAGCACGCCGTCGATGCGAAAGCGGATCACGCCCTGGTCGCGCCTTGGCTCCAGGTGAATGTCGCTGGCGCGCTGGTCAAAGGCGTATTGCCACAGCCAGTCCACCACCTGCACCACACCCTGGTCGTTGGCGTCGAGCTGCTTGTTGCTGCGGCCCAGCTCCACCAGCTGCTCGAAGCTGGCGGTGGCCGAGACGCCGCCGCTGGACTTTTGCACGGCGCGCACGGTTTTGGCCAGCGCGAAGAATTCAGCCGTGTAGCGGCGGATGTCCGCCGGGTTGGCCACCACGCGGCGCACCATGCGCTTGCTCTGGCGCTCCACTTCGGCCACCCAGTCGGTGATGAACGGCTCGCTGGTGGCCACCACCACTTCGCCGCTGGTCACCTGCACGGGCAGCACCTTGTGGCGCTCGGCGTAGGCGGCGCTCATGGTTTCGGCCACTTTGCCGACTTCCACCTTGAGCGGGTCAATGCGCAGGTAGCCCAGGCGCGCGCGCCCGGCCAGGTATTCGGTCAGGCGCTCCACGTCCATCACGTTGCCCTGCGCGTCGGTCACGCCAATGGCGGCCAGGCGCACCAGCGCGTGCTGCGAGCTTTCGGCCTGGCCGATGCGGGCCACGGTGCGCTCGGCTTCTTCGTTGGTGATCACGCCGTCCTGGCGCATCCACTCGATGAGGTGGCGCCATTGCAGCGGGCCGCTGTAGTGCTCGGGGTCTGGCGCGGCGGCAAAAGCGTGCTGGGCGTGGTGATGGCAGTGTGCGTGAGGAACGGGCGGCGGGGTGGTCATGGCATTGGGCAGGGCAAAACGCGCGGCGCGGGCATCAGAGTCTGTTCAGCGTCTGGCCGCAAAGGGCGGATCGGGCGGATCGGCGGATCGGAATGGGCTGCAAAGCGCAATCCGCAGACGGGCCTTGCCGCCTGCTGGAGGCTTGCAAGGCCCGCGAGCGCCCGGCTCCGCGCTTTTCGCATCCGCAGGCAGGCTTTGGGCAGGTTCGCAGAAAGAGGAGCAAATTCAAGGGGTCCAAAAACGGCTTTCGCGCAATATCTACTAGGACATCATGCTATCAATCAAGGAGCGAAAAAAGGCGCGCTCCAGCCCTGCGCGCCTGCCAGCAAGGCCAGCAGCTTACTTCTCCACCGGCTTGAGCCACTTGAGCCACTGCGGCGCGGGCAGCCCCCAGCGCTGGCGGATCTCTTCGGCGCGCGCGGCCAGCGCCTCGCGCGCGGGGCGTGTGGGCGCGCGCTCGGCCAGCACCACGGTGTTGCCCTCGCGCGTGGGCTTGAAGGCCCAGAGGGCGCGCGCGCCAAAGGCTTCGCCCATGCGCGCCAGGCTGCGCGCATAGCTGGATGAGCGGCCAAACAGGTTCACGCTCATCACGCCGTGGGCGGTGAGCAGGCGGCGGCAGTCGGCATAGAAGGCGGCGCTGTCCAGCACGGGAGCGGCGGCTTCGTGGTCATACAAATCGACTTGCAGCGCGTCCACCGTGCCCAGCCACTCTTCGCGGCGGATTTCCTCGGCGGCATCAGCCAGCACCACGCGCAAGGTGGGGCCTTCTTCCGGCAGGCGAAACCAGTGGCGGCACACGGCCAGCACTTGCGGGTTCAGCTCGATGGCCGTGGTGCACATGCCCACCTGCTTGCAGCAGAACTTGGTGAGCGCGCCTGCGCCCAGGCCCAGCTGCATGGCGTGGCCTTGCACGGCGTCATCCAGATCGGGCGCGAGCAGCATCCAGCCCATCATGCGCTGCACGTATTCCAGCTCCAGCGCGTAGGGCTGGCGCAGGTTCATGCTGCCCTGCACCCAGGGCGTGCCCAGGTGCAGGTGGCGCACCGGGCCATCTTCCGAAATGCTGACTTCGGGCAGCCCGCCGGTCATGGCATCAGTCGCTGTCATCAACCGGCTCCGTCTGGATGGATGCGCCCATGGCGTAGAACTGCCCGCCCGCCACGTAGTGCAGGCTGCGCCACTCGGGCGCGCTTTCAAATTGCCAGCGGCCCTGGCGAAAGGCGCGCTCATCCGCCCAGGCCGCCGTGATTTCGCCCATGAACAGGTCATACAGCAGCTCGTTGCGCTTTTCCGGCAGCACGCGGCACGCCAGCCAGGCCGAGCAGCCCGCCACCAGCGGCGCGGGGCAGCCAGGCAAATCAAACAGCCGCGCGCCGGAGTGGGCGAGCTTTTGCGCGTCTGCATGCAGGCTGTGCGTGCCCAGCCAGCGCACCAGCGGCGCCTGCGCCGCCGTGGGCACCTGAATGACGAAGTGGCCGCTTTCCTCAATGAGCGCGCGCGTGGCCGCGCCTTTGTCAATCACCACGGAGAGCTTGTCAAAGTCCAGCACGCAGGCCCAGGCGGCGGCCATCACGTTCTGCCGGCCGCCGCTGCGCGCGGACACCAGCACCGTGGGGCCGTGATTGAGCAGCCGCACGGCCTTGGGCAAAGGCACAGGGGCGATGAAAGGGGGAAGCGGGGCGGATGGCATGGCCGTGATGGAAAGAGCGAAGCGTGAAAGAAAAAGAACGCGCTGGCGGGCCAAAGCGGCCGGCGCTGCGAAAAGGAGAGCGGCTTGCGCCGGACTGGCGGGCTTTGGGACGTTTTCAGGCGCTTCTGAACGCTGGAATCCGCCTGGCCGCCGCGCCCTGTTTCCGCCCGCCATGCGCCAAAAAACAAACTGCCCGCGCCAGGGCGAAACAGGCGCGGGCAGCTCACGGGGGCAAGGCGCGCAGGCCGGATCAGAACAGCACGCGCACGCGCATCGTGCCCGGCACGGCGCGCAGCTTGTCAATCACGCTGGCGGAAGCGCCCGCGTCCGTATCAATCACCACGTAGCCCAGCGCGTCATCCGTTTGCAGGTACTGGGCGGCCACGTTGATCTTCGCGTCGGAGAAAACCTGGTTGATGGCCGACATCACGCCCGGCACATTCTTGTGCACATGCAAGATGCGGTCGCGCCCCGGGTGCTCGGGCAGCGCCACTTCGGGGAAGTTCACCGAGGTGATGGTCGAGCCGTTGTCCGAATACTTCACCAGCTTTTCGGCCACTTCCAGGCCGATATTGGCCTGCGCTTCCATCGTGGAGCCGCCAATGTGCGGCGTCAGCAGCACATTGTCCAGCCCGCGCAGGGGCGACTGGAATTCGTCCTTGTTGGACTTCGGCTCGGACGGAAACACATCCACCGCCGCGCCCAGCAGCTTGCCCGACTTGATGGCTTGCGCCAGCGGCTCAATCTCCACCACCGTGCCGCGCGAGGCGTTGATGAAAATGGCACCCGGCTTGAGCGCCGCAATCTCCTTGGCGCCAATCATCCAGCGCGTGGAAGGCAGGTCAGGCACATGCAGCGAAACGATGTCGCACTGGCCCAGCAAATCGTGCAGATTGCCCACTTGCTGCGCATTGCCCAGCGGCAGCTTGGCCACCACGTCATAAAACAGCACGTTCATGCCCAGCGACTCGGCCAGCACCGAAAGCTGCGAGCCAATGGAGCCGTAGCCCACGATGCCCAGCGTTTTGCCGCGCGCTTCATACGAATTCGCGGCCGATTTCATCCAGCCGCCACGATGCGCCGCCGCGTTTTTTTCGGGAATGCCGCGCAGCAGCAAGATGGCCTCGGCCAGCACCAGCTCGGCCACCGAGCGCGTGTTGGAATAAGGCGCGTTGAACACCGCCACACCCTTGTGGCGCGCCGCCTCCAGATCAATCTGGTTGGTGCCTATGCAAAACGCGCCCACGGCCACCAGCTTTTGCGCCGCCGCCAGCGCCTCGGCGTTCAGTTGCGTGCGCGAGCGCAGGCCCACAAAGTGCGCATCGGCAATTTTTTCTTTCAGCTCATCGCCTTGCAGCGCGCCCGGCAGCGTCTCCACATTGGTGTAGCCAGCGTTCTTGAGCACTTCTACCGCCGAAGGGTGTATGCCTTCGAGCAACAGGAATTTGATCTTGCTTTTGTCCAGCGACGTCTTGCTCATGATGTGACCTTGCCTTTGAAGTGGGATGAAACGAAAAAGGGGCGGCGGATTCAACTGAACCGCCGCCCCGGCAGACAAGCGCGGGATGCTAGCACCAACGCCTGAAATAGCCCTGACACGCGCCAGCCCTTCTGCGTTCAAACTCCGTTTATGGCCTGGCCGCGAGAGGCAAAAGTGCAGATCAGGGCTATCTGCAAGGTAGGTGCAAACCGCTGATGGACTTTACTGTCCGTTTGCTGCCCGACGAGGCGTTTGCAACGCCCACGGGCAGATTACAAAACAGACCCTCAGCGCCCAGCCAGAGGCGATAGGGTGAAATAGCCCAGCAAATAGCGCCCTTCCTCATCAATCGGCCGCTCGCTCATGGCAAGGGCTTCGGCCCGCTGGCCTTTGCCATCCAGCCAAAGCTCCAGCAAGTCTTTGCCTACGCGGCGGCCCTTAATTTCCTGTCGGGTACCGTTCCAGTCCCTGGCCGCAGCGTCTGCCTGCTTGACATAGGCCACCCAAGTGCCGGGGGTCAGGAAAAAACGGCGCGATTTGATGGCATAGGCGTGGCCCAAAAAGGCCATTGCTTCATCTTCCAGGCGACTGGCTGCTTCCGAAAAATGGCTCGCGTCAGACTCTTGCAGAAAAGAAAAGGGAGGTGGATTTGACATGGTATCGATATCTGCTGCCCAAGTGGTTACACCAAAAATCAAACAGCTCATCACGCCAGCATTGCGTAGAAATTTCTTCAAACAATTCATTTCAACCCCATATCAATATATTCAAAACCCGTCCTCCCATCATATTTCTCATTCTCAATTCAACAAAAGAATCACTACTGTCAACCGGTATATTTTCATTCACAAGACTCGAATGATTACGTTGCCAAGGATTCCGCAAACGAACTCCATCCACCACATAGACATGGTTATCCACTAAATCATCCCGTGGAGCGTTCTTGTCACAAAATAAGCGACGAAAAACCAATTGGATATATATTCCAGGTCTGTTGGCAAAGTAACAGGGCGCCCTTCTTGCAAGGCTTGCCTGACACGCGCTTCAATACTCTTGGTTTCCCTATTGCAAACGCTTGATCTCGAGAAATACCATCACCTCGCGCCCCTGTGATCGTCTGCATGGCTTCTCTTGCCTTGCCACCTTCGTCTATATCCCTCTTCCAAGGCGCCTCCTCTTAATTTAGCGTAGGCAACTTCCATTACAGACAGCCATACAGGCGTGTCAAATTTGCCATTGCCAAGTCAAAACTCTACACTAAAATTGTCAGTTTCATAGCTATAGGAAATAGAACTCTGGATTTGACCTGGAGACCGGTTGGCTACAGCTCCAGCATTAGCAATGAAAAGCAATATCCAATACGATCCTGCTGGATATTATCAACAGAAGGCCTGCCAGACACTCCATACAAATCGGCGGCGTCATAAAAACGTTCATTTTCCAGAGTAGGAGCCACGGGAGGGATAGGGCGACTCCCTTCTCCACGCGCCGCTACATTGGACAAACCAGAATCAAGCTGATTAAGCCGTGTGGGTGTCACGTCAGTGGCTGAAGGTGTTGCAGATCTGTTCTCATTGCGGGCAGTCCTGGGTAAGCACGCCACTGGCAGCAGTAGCTTGCACATGGGAGATGGCATGGATCATGTCTCGAGTGCTGTGCTGACAGGATGCTTTTTTGTTCTTCCCGACAAGCGCTTGCCACTGCTCGTCGTTCATATCGTTTAGGCATATGAAGTGCTATCAATCTAGGTTTTGAGAACAGTCTCTCAAGCCCGCCCAGCCCGCCTGTAACGGGCTGGGTGGAAAGCCATGACAGGCACAGGCGGCAACATCGGCATGACCGCCGTGGCCTGCACGCCCAATGTGCGGGTGATGAATGCCGGGGCCGCCTGGCGGCTGAAGATCGCCAGCGCGACCAACCTGATCGCTCATGCCTGCGCCAACCCCGAACAGCTTGGCAGGCGGGCTTCAACACTGACAACCTGCCCCGCGCAGCAGCGCTTTGCCGCCCTTTGCCACACCCTTTGGCCGCTGCTCTTCACGGGCGGGCTATGGGCAGAGCGCTCAATCAAACTGCAAGGTACGCACGCCCTGCTGCGTGGCGAGCAGGCAGCAGCTGGCCTTTTGGCGGGCGAACACGCCGACGGTGACCACGCCGGGCCACTGGCTGGTTTCGTTTTCGAAGGCCAGCGGGTCGGTGATGCGCAGGCCCCGTACGTCCAGGATGTGCAGGCCGTTGTCGGTCACGTAGGGCTGGCCGCCACTCATGCGCAGCGCGGCCTGGCCGCCCAGGGCGGCGAACTGGCGGGCCAGGCGCGCAGCGGCCATGGGGATGATTTCCACCGGCAGGGGAAAGCGCCCCAGCGTGTCCACCTGCTTGGAAGCATCGGCAATGCAGATGAAGCGCCTGGCTTGCGCGGCCACGATTTTTTCGCGCGTGAGGGCGCCGCCGCCGCCTTTGAGCATGTGGCCGCGCGGGTCGATTTCGTCCGCGCCGTCGATGTACACGGCCAGCTCGCCGGCCTGCTCCAGCGGCACGACGGCAATGCCCGCCGCGCGCAGCAAGGCCGTGCTGGCTTCGGAGCTGGAGACGGCGCGAATGGCAGTATGGGCTGCAGAAAGGGCGGCGATGAATTTGTTCACGGTGGAGCCGGTGCCCACGCCGATGAGCGCGCCTGCGGGCACGTATTGCAGGGCGGCTTGGCCGACGAGGGTTTTCAATTCATCCTGTGTCATTTTGGGAAAATGTGCCATTTATCAGAGCACGTTCAGAGTCTGGCCGTGAGGGGCGAAAGCGCGAAATCGGGATGGGCTGCAAGGCACAAACCGCAGACGGACAGGCCTTGTGGTCTAGCAAGGATTCGCAACGCCGCAGACCGCCCGAGTCCGCACTTTCTGCATCCACGGCCAAGCTCTGAACAGTTTCTTAATGTTTTCTGATTATCCAAAATGCCTTTTTTGCCCTATGGCCTGATCCGTTCTGCTCTGTTCTGCATGGACGCCGAGGCGGCCCACGAGAAAACGCTGGCGGCGCTGGAGCGCACGCAGAACACCTTCTGGCAGCTTCTGTGGCGGCAGCCGCGCGTGCAAGACCCCGTGACGCTGGCGGGCCTGACGCTGCCCAACCGCGTGGGCCTGGCGGCGGGGCTGGACAAGAACGCCCGCTGCATTGACGCGCTGGCGGGCATGGGCTTTGGCTTTGTGGAAGCGGGCACCGTCACGCCGCTGGCGCAGCCGGGCAATCCCAGGCCGCGCCTGTTCAGGCTGCCGGCGGCGCAGGCGCTCATCAACCGCATGGGCTTCAACAATGAGGGCGTGGCCGCTTTCGTGACGCACGTGTGCACGTCGCGCTTTGCCGAACAGCGGCAAAGCGCCGCCAGGGGCGCGCCGCGCATGGCGCTGGGCCTGAACATCGGCAAGAACGCCGCCACGCCAATGGAGCGGGCGCAAGACGACTATCTGATGTGCCTGGCCGCCGTGTATCCGCATGCCGACTACGTGGCAGTGAACATTTCCAGCCCCAACACCCGGAACCTGCGCGATTTGCAGGCCGATGAGGCGCTGGCCGCGCTGCTGGCGGCGCTCAAGGCGCGCCAGCGCGAGCTGGCCGATGCGCATGGCCGCCACGTGCCGCTTTTTCTGAAGATCGCGCCTGATCTGGACGAGGCGCAAGTGCAGTCCATCGCCGCCGCGCTGCTGGAGCACGGCATGGATGGCGTGATTGCCACCAACACCACGCTTTCGCGCGAGGCCGTGCAGGGCCTGCCCCACGCGCAGGAAGCGGGCGGCCTCTCGGGCGCGCCCGTGCGCGAGGCCAGCTGCCGCGTCATCCGCCAGCTGCGCGCAGCACTGGGCGCAGGCTTTCCCATCATTGGCGCGGGCGGCATCCTGAGCGGGGAAGATGCCGTGGCCAAGATTGAAGCGGGTGCAGACGCCGTGCAGCTGTACACCGGCCTGATCTACAAAGGCCCCGCGCTGGTGGCCGAGGCGGCGCAGGCCATCAAGGCCCATCTGGCCTCGCAGGGCCAGGTTCCGCCTGCGGCTGGCGCTCAATAACGGGCGCGCTCGCTGCCTTCTTTGCCGTCCTCTTTGTTGCCTTCCGCCTGCAATGGCTGGCCGCCTGTCCAGGCAGCTTTTGCCTGCGCCATCCGGCCGGCCTGCAGACGGGCGCAGATTGAGCGGCTTCGCACGTCTTCTCGCACGCCATCCGTTTCCGGGCCTGTCCAGGATCTGGCCGTGGGGGCGACAAACTGAGAAAAGCAAGCCGGTTTCGCTTCTGAATCCATAGCATGAGGTCCTAGTGGAATGCGCGCATATGCCGTTTTTCATGCACCTGAATCCGCTCCTGTTTTTGCTGCAATCTAACCTGCTGCCCTTTTTCATTTGCCAGCCGCGCTGGCGGGCATCAGCGCGGGAGCGCGGTTTCTGACATGCGGTAACGGTTTGCTGTTTGCCGATAACATTCCCGCTTTTTTTCGCGCATTTTTTGCGGATTTGCTCATGCAGGCGCTTTTGAAATTCTCGCGGGCGGTGGACTGGCTGAACGGGCTGGTTGGCAAATATGTGATCTGGCTGATTCTGGGCGCCACGCTCATCAGCGCGGGCAATGCGGCGGTGCGCAAGGTGTTTGGCGTGAGTTCCAACGCGCTGCTGGAAGTGCAGTGGTATTTGTTTGCCTGGTCGTTTTTGCTGGCGGCGGGCTATACGCTGCTGCATCGCGAGCATGTGCGCATTGATGTGCTCAGCAGCCGCTTTTCAAGGCGCGCGCAGGCGTGGATTGATGTGGCGGGTTTCGCGCTGTTTCTCACGCCGATTTGTCTGGCGGTCATCTACTTGAGCGTGCCGGTGCTGGCCGACAAGTTTCAGACGGGCGAGATGTCGGCCAACACAGGCGGGCTGGTGCGCTGGCCGGTGTGGGCGGCGCTGCCGGTGTCGTTCGCGCTGCTGCTGCTGCAAGGCTGGTCGGAGCTGATCAAGCGCATTGCCTTTTTGCGCGGGCAGGGGCCTGACCCGATGGGCCGCATGAGCGACGCGCAGGACGCGCAGGCGCTGGCCGAGGCGCTGCGCGCCGAGCGGGAGGCGGCGCAGGCTGCCGCACCAGAGAAAAGCGCGGGCTGAAGCGGGGGCACAGGCAATGGAATTCGTGGTGGCCAATTTCGCCCCGGTCATGTTCGCGGGGCTGATCGTGTTTTTGCTGCTGGGCTTTCCGGTGGCGTTCAGCCTGGGCGCGTGCGGGCTGTTCTTTGCCTTCGTGGGCGTGCAGCTGGATGTGTTTCCGCCCAGCGTGCTGGCCTGGCTGCCGCAGCGGCTGATCGGCATCATGTCCAACGACACGCTGCTGGCCGTGCCCTTTTTCACGCTGATGGGGCTGGTGCTGGAGCGCAGCGGCATGGCTGAAGATTTGCTGGAGACGGTGGGCCAGGTGTTCGGCCCGCTGCGGGGCGGGCTGGCGCTGGCCGTCATCTTTGTGGGGGCGCTGCTGGCGGCCACCACGGGCGTGGTGGCCGCTTCGGTCATTTCAATGGGGCTGATCTCGCTGCCCATCATGCTGCGCTACGGCTATGACCGGCCGCTGGCGGCTGGCGCCATTGCCGCTTCGGGCACGCTGGCGCAGATCATTCCGCCCTCGCTCGTGCTCATCATCATGGCCGACCAGGTGGGCCGCAGCGTGGGCGACATGTACAAGGGCGCGTTCACGCCCGCCTTCATGCTGGTGGGGCTGTATGTGCTGTATGTGGTGCTTTTGGCGATATTCCGCCCGGCCTGCGTGCCCGCGCTGCCGCCGCAGGCGCGCACGTTCCGCGAGGCCAACGGCAGCAGCGGCTATGCCTCGCTGACGGCGGTGATGGCGCTTTCCATTGGCACGGCCACTGTGCTGGCGCAGAACATGGCCGCCGTGCACACCTGGTGGCTGGGCCGCACGGTGCAGAGCGTGCCCACCGACGAAAAAATCGTGGTGGCCGCCTGCGGCGGCGTGGCGCTGGCGCTGCTCATCGCCCTCATCAACCGGGGGCTGAAGCTGGGGCTGCTTTCGCGCCTGGCCGAGCGGGTGACGTTCGTGCTCATTCCGCCGCTGCTGCTCATCTTTTTAGTGCTGGGCACCATCTTCCTGGGCGTGGCCACGCCTACGGAGGGCGGAGCGATGGGCGCGGTGGGCGCGCTGGTCATGGGCTTTGTGCGCAAGCGGCTGGACTGGGCGCTGCTCAGGCAGGCGCTGGCGGCCACGACCAAGCTGGCCTCGTTTGCCATGTTCATTCTCATTGGCGCCACCATCTTCAGCCTGGTGTTCCAGGCGGCGGACGGCCCGCTGTGGGTGGAACGCCTGCTCAGCGACTTGCCGGGCGGCCCGGTGGGCTTTCTGATTCTGGTGAACGTGATGGTGTTCTTCCTCGCGTTCTTTCTGGACTATTTCGAGCTGTCTTTCATCGTCGTGCCGCTGCTGGCGCCAGTGGCCGAGAAGCTGGGCATTGACCTGGTGTGGTTCGGCGTGCTGCTGGCGGTAAACATGCAGACTTCGTTCCTGCATCCGCCTTTCGGCTTCGCGCTGTTTTTCCTGCGCTCCGTGGCGCCTGCCAGTCCCTATGTGGACCGCGTCACGGGCCAGCTCATGCAGCCGGTGACGACGATGCAGATTTACAAGGGCGCCATTCCCTTCCTGCTGATCCAGCTGTTCATGGTGGGCGTGCTCATCGCCTTTCCGCAGCTGGTCACGGGCAGCCTGGAAGCCAAGGCGGAGGTGGACCTGGACGCCATTGGCCAGCAGATGCTGCAAGACCTGGAGCAGCCTTCCGGCGGCTACGGCGATGCGGCTGATGAAAGCCATGGCGGAGAAGGCGCGGGCGGCTACGGCAGCGAGAGCGGCTATGGCGATGCGCCTGCTGGCGAGTCTTCCGGCAGCGATGCGGGGGGCTATGGCTCATCTGGCGGCTATGGCGCGGGCACGGAAGGCGAGGCCGCGCCGCCGCCGGAAGATGAGCCGCAGGGCTACGGCAGCGAAGCGCCAGCGGAATAACCAGCGGAATAGCCGACGGAATAAAACGGCCATTTTCCATAAGCGCAGTGAATGCGCCAATAAAAAAGCCGCGATGCGAATCGCGGCTTTTTTATTCATTTGTCCATCATTTACAGCTTTGCGCCATTGATGTACTGGTTGTAGGTGAATTCCGAATAACGGTTCCACAAAATCTGCTCTTTCTGGAAGGCGCGCATGTCGTCAAACACCTTCTTGAATTCGGGTGATTTGTCGCAGTGCTCGGCATACACCTCCTGCGCGGCCTTGAAGCCCGCGTCCACCACCGGTTTGGGGAACATCTTGAACTGCGTGTTGCCCGCGCGCAGGCGCTTGAGCGCTTGCGGATTGCGGGCCTGGTATTTGCTCGTCACCTCAATGGCCGCCACATCGGCGGCGGCGCGCACGGCGGCCTTGTATTCGTCCGGCAGCTTGTCAAAGGCCTTGTTGTTGATGAAAAAGTCAAACTGCGCGCTCGCTTCCCACCAGCCAGGGTAGTAGTAATACGGCGCCACTTTGCTCAGGCCGAGTTTTTCATCGTCATACGGCCCCACGAACTCGGTGGCGTCCAGCGTGCCTTTTTCCAGCGCCTGATACACGTCGCTGCCCGGCATGTTCTGCGCCACCACACCCAGCTTGGCCATCACTTCGCCAAACAGGCCGCCGCCCAGGCGCATCTTCAGGCCCTTGAGGTCATCGGGCGACTTGATTTCCTTGCGGTACCAGCCGCCCATCTGCGTGGTTGTGTTGCCCGCGCACAGCGCGTGGAAGTTGTATTTCTTGAAAAACTCGTCCAGCAATTTGCCGCCATTGCCCTGGCGGCGCCAGGCTTCCATTTGCAGCGTGGTCAGGCCAAACGGCACGGCGCAGGCAAAGGCGAAAACGGGATCTTTGCCCGTGAAGTAATAGCCGGCGGTCTGCGCAATTTCGATGTTGTTGTCCTGAATCGCGTCCAGCACGCTGAAAGCGGGCATCAGCTCGCCTGCGGCGTGCACCGACACCTCGAACTTGCCGCCCGTCAGCGCCTTGACCACGCGCGAAAACGTCTCGGCGCTGCCCATGAGCGTGTCCAGCGACTTCGGAAAGCTCGAAGCCATGCGCCAGCGCACCGCCTGCTGCGCCTGCACGGCAGGGGCCACGCCAGCGGCCAGCACGCCAGCCAGGCCAGCGCCTTTGATGAGAGAACGACGATCCATGATGGGGGTTCCTTTTGAGTCCATGAAAAAGGGAAAAACAAAGTGTAGTCACGGCCAGCCGCGCCCCGCGTGCAGGAAAACGCCTAATGCCCACCGTCCGGCTGCGAGGCGGCAGATTGAAATGGGGTGGCTGGCTTCGCTATTGAATCAATAGCGTGATGTCCTAGTGGAAACTGCGCAGAACGGTATTTTTGGACCTCTGGATCCGCTCCTGTTTTTGATGGTTCCGGCGAATGCGGCTGTCCGGTTCAGTGCTTGCAGCGCGCGGGCAGCCTGCGGCGGCAAGGCTGGTCCGCCGCTTCACGGGGAGAGGAGGGGAAAACAGCGGAAAAACAGGTTTTCCGTCAGCTCCCCGCCGTGATGCCCGCTTTTTTGATGATGCGGGCATTGGCCTGTGATTCGGCTTGTATCTGCCGGGCAAAGGCAGCTGCGCTGCCGCCAGTGGGCAGGTTGCCGGCGGCTTCGATTTTCTGGCGCGTCTGCGGCTCATTCAGTGCGGCATTGACGGCGGCGTTCATGCGCTCGATAACGGCGGCGGGCGTGCCGGCCGGGGCGAACAGACCGAATACGGAAAAGCGGTTGGCTTCAGGCAGGCCCAGTTCTGAAAGCGTGGGCGTATCGGGCAGCGCTGCCAGGCGGGCGGGAGCGCCTGCGGCCAGGGCGCGCAGCCTGCCCGCGCGCACGTGGCCGATGACAGCGGGGCCGGCGTTGGTGGAGAGCACTTCAAAGTGCCCGCCCAGCGCGTCGTTGATTTGCTGGCCACCGCCCTTGTAGGGAATGTGGGTGATGTCCACCTTCGCGCTGGCCTTGATTTGCTCCAGCATGACGTGGCCCAGCGCGGCCGAGCCTGCAGTGGCCCAGCGCACGGAGCCGGGTTCCTCCCTGGCGCGCTCCAGCAGCGCCCTGAAGTCAGGCGCGTGGTTGGCGGGCGTGGCCAGCAGCAGCACGGGCGAGGCCAGCACGCTGGCGGCGGGAGCCAGGTCTTTTTGCGGGTCAAACGGCATCTTGCCGCCCAGGTGGGGCAGCAGCGCCACGGGGCTGACGGAGGCAAAGCCGAACGTGCGCCCATCAGGCACGGCCTTGGCTATGGCGCCCAGCCCTATGGCGCCGCCCGCGCCAGCCTTGTTTTCCACCACGGCGCTGACGCCCAGGCGCTGGGCAAGCTGGTCGGCCAGCAGCCGCGCCGTGGCATCGGCCACGCCGCCTGGCGGGTAGGCCACGATGATGCGAATCAGGCCCGCATCCGCACGCGCGGCGAAAGGCGCAGCAGCAAAAGGCAGGACAGTTGCGCGGGCCAGCAAGCCCAGACAGCGGCGGCGGTTGAAGGCAGGCATGGGAATACGGAGTTTTATGAATGTGAATGCTGCGCCTATTGTCAGCCCGCAGGCAAGGCGCTGGCGATGCGAATCGCCATTTTTGGGGCGGGCAAACAAGCGAAGCTGGCGCAGGCAAATGCCTGATTTCCCTGTAATAGGCAGGGGCAATGGCTGGTTTACCATGTGAAAACAGCCGCCTGCATGGCGTGTTTTTTCTTTTGCCCTTCATGGATTTGTTCTATGCAATTTGACATTCTCATCAGCGGCGCTGGCCCGGCGGGCCTGTGCCTGGCGCGCGCGCTTTCGGAATCGGGCCTGAATATCGGCCTGGTTGAGCAGCAATCGCTTCCGGCGCTGGAGCAGGCGCCGTTTGACGGGCGCGAAATCGCGCTCACGCAGCGCTCGGCCACGCTGATGCGTGAAATGGGGCTGTGGCAGCGCATTGAAGCCATGGAGCCTGCGGCGTTTTCGCCATTGCGCGATGCGCGGGTATTCAATGGCGAATCGCCCTTTTCCATGCAAATCAGCCACCGGCTCACCCGGCGCGACGAGCTGGGCTGGCTGGTTTCCAACTACCTCATCCGCCGCGCCGCGCTGGCCGAAGTGCAGGCCGCCGCCAGCGCGCATGGCCGCATCACCTTGCTGACGGGGCAAGCCGCCACGCAGGTGCGCTGCGGGGCCGAAGGCGCGCAGCTCACGCTGGCCGATGGCGCCATGCACACCGCGCGCCTGCTGGTGGCCGCCGACAGCCGTTTTTCCGCCACGCGCCGCGCCGTGGGCATTGCCGCGCGGCAAAACGACTTTGGCCGCAGCATGCTGGTGTGCCAGATCACGCACGAAGTGCCGCACGAGCACACGGCCTGGGAATGGTTCGATTACGGCCAGACGCTGGCGCTGCTGCCCATGAACGATGACCCGGCCACCGGCATGCCGCGCGCCTCTGCCGTGCTCACGCTGCCGCACCAGGGCATTGAGGCCATGATGGCGCTGGACGAAGCCGCCTTCGGCCAGGACATGACCCGGCGCTTTCATGGCCGCCTGGGCGAAGTGCGCCTGAACAGCACGCGCCACGTGTATCCGCTGGTAGGCGTGATGCCGCGCCGCCTGGTGGCCCCGCGCTTTGCCTGCGTGGGCGATGCGGCCGTGGGCATGCACCCCGTCACGGCGCACGGCTTCAACTTCGGCCTGCTGAGCGTGCAAACCCTGGCGCAGGAGTTGCGCGCCGCCCACGCCGCTGGCCGCGACATCGCCGCCGCCGACGTGCTGGCCCGCTACGAGCGCCGCCACATGCTGGCCACGCGGCCGCTGTATGAAATCACCGGCCTCATCGCGCGCCTGTACACCACCGACTCCGCCCCCGCGCGGCTGCTGCGCGACGCCGCCCTGCACGCGGCCCAGCGCCTGACGCCCTTCAAGCGCCTGGTAGCCGCCACGCTGGCGGGCCATGCGGCGTAAGAGCCTGTCCAGAGCCTGTCCAGAGCCTGGCCGTGAAGAAACAAAAGCCAGGAAACCGGAATGGGCCGCCAGGCGCAGACGGGTTTTACGGCCCGCTTGCAGCCCGGCGAGGGCTTGCAAAACCCCCAAGCGCCCGGCCCCGTATTTCCGCACCCAAGGACAGAGCCGCTTTCAAGCCCCTCTCATGGCCTGCATGCGCGAAATGAAAAGAGCGAAACGGAAAGAGCAAAACGGGTTGGCAAGCGCGGGCCAGCAAGGCGAATGAAAGGCTGAATACGCGGCATATTCCGCTCCTTTATCAATAGCAATAGGTCCTAGTGAAAATTGCGCTGATGCCAGTTTTGACCCCCTCGAATTCGCTCCTTTTTTTGATTCTGGAATGGACAGCGCGCGTCCGCTCACGGGCTGGGGCCTGCGCGGGGTTTCAGCGCGGGCCGGTTCGCGGGTCCGCATGTCCGTAAAAGCAGGTCCGTATAAATTCGCACTTCCCTCAACCACCTGAAACAGGAGCATTTGGATGATGCGAACACTTCAGCGAGGCTTTGTGTGCTTTGCCCTGGCGCTGGGGCTGGCAGGCTGCGGCGGCGGTGATGGAGATGCCGCCAGCGCCGGATCGGCGCCGGTCATCACGGCGCAGCCGCAATCCGTCACCATTTCCAGCAGCGGGGTGACCACGCTGCGCGTGGCGGCCACGGGCAGCGGCGCGCTCAGCTACCAGTGGCGGCGCGGCGGCGCGGCCATCAGCGGGGCCACGTTTTCCAGCTACACCACCAGCACGGCGGGCAGCTACGCCGTGGTGGTGAGCAACGCCTACGGCAGCGTGACGAGCAACACCGCCACCGTGACGGTTCATGACGACGCGGGCACGCCCGGCAACGCCTGGAACATCCACACCGGCAGCCACGCGCCTGATCTGGCGGACACCAGCGGCTGGCTGCCTCTTTCCATTGCGCTGGACACGCTGGAGGTCAGCAGCGCTTCGCCGCGCCTGTCGGTGAACCGCGCCAGCAGCAGCATGGCCACGGTTTCAGTGGACGGCATGGCGGCCATCACCCTCACGCGCGACAGCTACGGCCTGACCATTCGCAACCAGCTCAGCGGCGACACGCACGTGGCCTTCAACCTCAGCGGCGCGGGCGTCACGCCGCTGACGGTGTACAGCGCCAATGACTACAAGCTGGCGCTCTCGGGCGCGGCCATTGCCAGCGGCGACGGCCCGGCGCTGAACCTGCAATCGAAACAAACGGCCTTCATCGAGCTGACGGGCATCAACACCCTGACCGACTCCGCCACCTGGAGCGCGCGCACCAGGGACGACGGCAGCGCCATGGACCTGAAAGCCACGCTGTTTGCCGAAGGCCCCGTCGTGTTCAGCGGCAGCGGCTCGCTGGCCATCAGCGCCACGCCAAGGCACGCGCTGGCCAGCGACGCGCACGTGCGCCTGCGCAGCGGCACGCTCACCCTCACGGCCGCCGCCAAGGACGGCCTGCGCGCCGCCCAGGCCTTCGTGATGGATGGCGGGCAGCTGGGCATCACCGCGCCAGCGGGCAAGGGCATCAGGGTAAAAGGCAAGGAAAGCAACGCCGTCGGCAACACGCCGGCGCTGGGCTTTGTCGCCATCAATGACGGCGCGCTGTCCGTCACCAGCCGCGACAAGGGCATGACCGCCTCCTGGAAGAGCAGCGACGGCAAAACGGCCGACACGGCAGACGACCCCGATCCGCGCGTGACGATCAACGGCGGCGCGGTCACCATCACCGCCACCGGCGCGCCCCGGGAAAATGCCAATGCGGCCGGCGGCAAAGACGCGCTTTCGCCCAAGGGCATCGAAGCCCGATCCGCGCTCACCGTCAATGGCGGCTCCGTCACCGTCAATGCCACGGACGACGCCTTCAAGGCAGGCTCCGCCGTGACCGTGTCTGGCGGGCGCGTTTACGTTGCCAGCAGCAAAGCCAGCGCGGTGGATTCCAGCGGAGCGCTCACCATCTCCGGCGGCTACATGGTGGCCATTGGCGCCAGCGCCACCGAAAGCGCGCTGAACGCCAGCCGGGGCGCCTTCACCGTCACGGGCGGCGTGTTCGTCGGCATCGGCGGCGGCAACAGCACGCCCGCTGCCGGCGCGGCCACGCAAAACATCGTCTCTGCGCGCAACGTGAGCGCCGGCCTGTGGACGCTGCGCGATGCCTCCGGCAACGCCGTGTTCTCATACCACGCGCCGAAACCGGCCCAGGCCCTGCTCGCCAGCTCGCCGCTCATCGTCACGGGCGGCTCCTACTCGGCAGTTACGGGCGGCGCGCTGGGCAGTGCGGGCGAAGACTTTCACGGCCTGGCCATCAACCCCACCACCCACACGGGCGGCACGGCCGGCCGCAGCGTCACCATCTCCGGCCGCCTGACAGCCATGTGAGCCGGACGCCAGCAGGCCCCAGGCGCACCGCAAGCCCCGCCCGGCGCATACGCCCGGCGGGGCTTTTTTTCAGAGCCTGTTCAGCGTCTGGCCGTGAGGGATGAACGCGCGGAAGGCTCTTGCGGCCCGGCGAAGATGGGCAGCGCCGCAGGCTGCCCGGTTCCACGCTTGCCGCACCCACGGATGGATTTCGAGAACAGGCCCTCATCCGCCGCGCTGGCGCAGCGCCTCATACAGGCAAATGCCGCTGGCGACCGAAACATTCAGGCTCTCCACCGCGCCCCGCATGGGAATGCGCACCAGCTCATCGCAGCTTCTGCGCGTGAGCTGGCGCAGCCCCGCGCCCTCCGCGCCCAGCACCAGTGCGGCGGGGCCGGCGAAATCGGCCTCGTACAGCGTCTTTTGCGCCTCGCCCGCCGTGCCCGTGACCCAGATGCCGCGCTCCTTGAGTTCGCCCAGCGTGCGCGCCAAGTTGGTCACCATGAAATAGGGCACCGTCTCCGCCGCGCCGCTGGCCACCTTGGCCACCGTGGCATTGATGCCCGCCGCGTGATCCTTGGGCGCGATCACGGCATGCGCGCCCGCGCCATCAGCCACGCGCAGGCACGCGCCCAGGTTGTGCGGATCGGTCACGCCATCCAGCACCAGCAGCAGCGGCGGCGCTTGCAGCCCATCCAGCAAATCGTCCAGCGAGCGCGAGCGCTCCAGCTCCTGCACGCGCGCGGCCACGCCCTGATGGCCCGCGCTGCCCGCCAGGCGGGTGAGGCGCAGGCCATCGGCCTCAATCACGCGCGCGCCCGCTTCTTGCGCGCGCGCCAGAAACTGCTTCATGCGGGCATCGCGCCGCGAAGCATCCACATAAATCTCGATCACGGAAGCAGGCGCGACCTTGAGCCGCACACCCACGGCATGAAAGCCAAACAAAACCTTGGAAGAGCCAGACATGAAGCCACCCGGAAAAAAGGAGAAAAAGCCGGCAGGGGCCGAGCCTTGAAAAAAAGCGAATTCTGGCTGCCCGATACCGGCCACGCCTTCGCACAGCGCAGGCAGGAGCCAGCCCAAGCCTTGCGCCCCATGGCGGTTTGCCCCTCGCATTCCACATTCCGCCCCTTTGCCCCTCACGGCCAGACTTTGGGCAGGTTCTTGCAGAACAGGGCGCGGCTGCCATTGGCAAGACCAGTGCTGAGCGCGATCGCGGACTGGGCCAGTCATGAATGCACAGCGATGAATATGAGGCTTTATTTTGCTCTTTAATTAATAGCTGGATGTCCAAGTGGAAAGTGCGCAGATAGGCATTTTTACCCCATCAAATTAGCTCCTGTTTTTGATGAGACCGGATGGGTACGCCAGCCCGGTTCAGCCGCCTGCGGCGCGGGGCCGGGCGGACAAAGGGGTGGAAAGGTCAAGCAGGGCGGGCAGGTGGCGAAGGCTCATCTGCGGCTTGCAGCCCATCTTGATTCGCAGTTTCTCCGGGCAGGTTCTCAGCGCCCCACCTGCGCCCAGACTTTTTCCAGGCGCTTGAGGCTCACGGGCTGGGGCGTGCGCAGCTCCTGGGCGAAAAAGCTCACGCGCAGCTCTTCAAGCAGCCAGCGCAGCTCTTGCATGCGTTCGTCTTGCTGGCCTTTGCGCTCGGCCACCAGGCGCCCAAAGCGCTGCTCTTGCGCGCGCACGTCTTGCATGTGCCGGGTGTCGCGGGCGGGGTCGGCGCGGCGTTTGTCAAAGCGCAGTTGCACGGCTTTGAGGTAGCGCGGGTAGTGCTGAAGGGCGCTCCAGGGCGTGGCGGTGATGAAGCCGGGCGGCAGCAGGCGCTGCAATTGCTCGGCGGCGTCTTTGGCCGCTTCGGGGGCGGCTTTGGCGGCGTCTTTCACTTTGCGGGCGGCCTGGGCGTGTTCGGTCAGGATGTGGGCGGCCAGGCGCGCGATTTCGTTGGCGATGAGGGTCAGGCGCGCGCGGCCTTCTTCCACGCGGGCGGCAAAGGCGGCTTCGCTGGCGGGCAGCGGCTCCATCAGAAAGGCGCGGTCCAGCGCCAGGTCGATGATTTGCTGGCGCAGCTGCCCTTCGGCGCCCAGCGGCATGTAGAGCACGGCCATTTTTTGCAGATCGGGAATGTTTTTTTCGAGGTATTTGAGCGCGTCGCGGATTTGCAGGGCGAAAAGCCGCCGCAATCCGGTGCGGTGGCGCGCGGCGGCCACTTGCGGCTCGTCAAAGACTTCGATGGTGACGGCGTCGCCCGCGTCCACCAGTGCGGGAAAGCCGATGAGCGTCTGGCCTTTGCGGGAAATTTCCATCAGCTCGGGCAGCTCGCCAAAGCTCCAGCGGGTGTGGCGCTGGCTGGCGGCGTCGCTGCCAGCTTCGGTTTTGAGGGCGGCCCGCGCTGGATGGGCGGGCGTTTGCGGCGCTTGGGGTGTTTCTGCCGGGTTGGCGGGGGCCGCGTCGGCGTTGAGTTCCGCCTTGGCGGCTTTCAGGCCGGCCAGCGCCTGAAAAGCGCCGCGCGCCTGGCCGCCCAGTTCGGCCTTGAGGGCGGCGAGGTTGCGGCCCGCGCCCAGCTGGCGGCCGTGTTCGTCTACCACGCGCACATTCATGAACAGGTGCGCGGGCAGCATGTCGAGCTTGAAGTCGGTGCGTTTGACATCCAGCCCGGTTTCGCTGCGCACGATTTGCAGCAGCGCGCCGGTCAGGCTGCCGTGGCCGAAGGCGTCGGGCGCGCCCAGTTTTTCAGCCAGCCGCGCGGCGCTTTCGGGCAGGGGCACGAAGCGGCTGCGGGGCTTTTGCGGCAGGCTTTTGAGCAGGGCCTGGATTTTTTCTTTCAGCATGCCGGGCACGAGCCATTCGCAGCGCGCTTCGCTGATTTGGTTGAGCACGAACAGCGGCGCGGTGACGGTGAGGCCGTCGCGCGCGTCGCCCGGCTGGTGCAGGTAGGCGGCGGCGCAGTCCACGCCGCCCAGCCGCAGCATTTTGGGAAAGGCGGCGGTGGTGATGCCCGCCGCTTCGTGGCGCATGAGTTCTTCGCGGGTGAGCATCAGCAGCCGGGGGTTGGCCTGGCTGGCTTGGCGCCACCACTTTTCAAAGTCGCGCCCGTTGCTGATGCCTTCGGGCACGTGCGCGTCGTAGAAGGCGTAGATGAGTTCGTCATCGACCAGCACGTCTTGCCGGCGGCTTTTGTGCTCGAGCTCCTGCACTTGGGCGATGGTGCGGGCGTTGGCCTGCAAAAAGGGCAGGCGGCGCGGCCAGTCGTCGGGCACGTTGCGCTCGGCCATGCCGTGCACCAGCGCTTCGCGGATGAAGATTTCGCGCGCCTCGCGCGGGTCGGCCTGGGCGTAGCTTTTGCGGCGGCCGCTGTAGACCGTCAGGCCGTAGAGCGTGGCGCGCTCGAAGGCGATGACGTCTTGCGCTTTTTTCTCCCAGTGCGGCTCCGCCAGCTGCTTTTTGAGCAGGTGGCCGCCCATTTCCTCCAGCCACTGCGGCTCGATGCCGGCAATGCCCCGGCCATACAGGCGCGTGGTTTCCACCAGCTCGGCGCAGACGATCCATTTGCCGGGCTTTTTGCGCAGGCGCGCGCCGGGGTGGCGGTGAAACTTGATGCCGCGCGCGCCCAGGTATTGCTCGCCGCCGTGGCTTCCGGCGTGGCCGTGCTGCCCTTCTTCCAGCTTGCAGCCCACGTTGCCCAGCAGGCCGGCCAGCAGGCTTTTGTGCAGGGCCTCGTAGCTGGCGGGGCGGGTGTTTTCGCGCCATTGGTGTTCGGCGGCCACGGTGCGCAGCTGGGTGTGGATGTCGCGCCACTCGCGCACGCGGCGCACGCTGATGTAGTTTTGCCGCAGCAAGGCTTCCCACTGGCGGTTGCTGAGGCGGTGGGCAGGCGGATAGGCAGGCGCTGTTTCAGGCATGAAATCGGCGTTTTGTCCTGGTGCAGACTCGTTTTTCTGCTCTTGTTTCTGGAGCATCCGCCGCGCTTGCGCCAGCGCTTGTGCGGCGCGCTGGGCGGCTGTTGCGCGCCCGCTTTCGCCTTTTTCGTCTTCTTGCGCCGGCATGGAGCGCCGCGAGCTGGCGGCGCGCCCTTCGCGCGCGTCTTGCAGCCACTGCCACAGGCGCAGGTAGCCGCTGAATTCGCTTTTGTCGTCGTCAAACTTGGCGTGCGCCTGGTCGGCCTGGGCTTGCGCCTGCAAGGGGCGGTCGCGCACGTCTTGCACGCTCAAGGCGGCGGCAATCACCAGCACTTCGCGCAGCGCGCCGCGCTCGCGCGCTTCAATCAGCATGCGGCCCACGCGCGGGTCCAGCGGCAGGCGGGCCAGCTCGCGGCCCAGCGGGGTGAGGGCTTGCGCTTCATTCATCGCGCCCAGCTCGGCCAGCAGGGCAAAGCCGTCGGCAATGGCGCGGCCCGAGGGCGCGTCGAGAAACGGAAAGTCTTCCATCCGCCCGCCTTCGCCGCCCAGGCGCAGCGCCTTCATGCGCAAGATGACGGCGGCCAGCGAGCTGCGCAGGATTTCGGGGTCGGTAAAGCGCGGGCGGCCCGCGAAGTCTTTTTCGTCATACAGGCGTATGCACACGCCGTTGCTCACGCGCCCGCAGCGGCCCGCGCGCTGGTTGGCCGCCGCCTGGCTGACTGGCTCCACCAGCAGCTGCTCCACCTTGCTGCGCAAGCTGTAGCGCTTGACGCGCGCCGTGCCCGCGTCCACCACGTATTTGATGCCGGGCACCGTCAGCGAGGTTTCGGCCACATTGGTCGCCAGCACGATGCGCGGGGCCGTGTGCGGGGCGAACACGCGGTCTTGCTCGGCCTGGCTCAGGCGCGCAAAAAGCGGCAGCACCTCCGCGCCGCGCGTGAGCGGGCTGTGCGACAAGTGCTGGCGCAAGTGGTCGGCCGCTTCGCGGATTTCGCGCTCGCCGGGCAGAAACACCAGCACATCGCCCGAAGGCTGGCCCGTCCAAAGCTCATCGACCGCGCTGGCAATGGCGTCGTTCAGGCCGTAATCGCGGCTTTCTTCAAAGGGCCGCCAGCGCTGCTCCACCGGGTACGTGCGGCCCGAAACCATCAGCACCGGCGCGCTTTGGCCGCTGGCGTCGGCAAAGTGGCGGGCAAAGCGCTCGGCGTCAATCGTGGCGGAGGTGACGATGAGTTTCAGATCAGGCCGCCGGGGCAGGATTTGCTTGAGGTAGCCCAGCAAAAAGTCAATGTTCAGGCTGCGCTCGTGGGCTTCGTCGATGATGAGCGTGTCGTAAGCCTTGAGCAGCGGGTCGGTCTGCGTTTCGGCCAGCAAGATGCCGTCGGTCATCAGCTTCACGCTCGCGCCGGGCGAGAGCCGGTCGCTGAAACGCACCTTGTAGCCCACCACTTCGCCCAGCGGCGTTTGCAGCTCGTCGGCAATGCGCCGGGCCACGCTGGTGGCTGCGATGCGGCGCGGCTGCGTGTGGCCAATCAGCCGCCCGCGCCCGCCCGCCTGGGCGTTCAGCCTGCCGCGCCCCAGCGCCAGCGCCATCTTGGGCAGCTGCGTGGTTTTGCCCGAACCGGTTTCGCCGCAAACGATGATGACCTGATGCTTTTGCAGCGCCGCCTCGATTTCCGCGCGGCGGGCCGAAACGGGCAGCTCCGGCGGAAAGGCGATGACGGGGCGCGAAGAAGCTGAAGCGGGCGAGGCAGGGGCATTCATAGGGCGGGCGATTATCTGGCGCGGCGTCTTCACGCGGGGCTGCCTGCGCAGCCGCTGCCCGCACGCGGCCTGCCAGCGCGGAAAAAGCGGAAAAGCGGAAAAGCGGAAAAGCGAAAAAGCGGCGAAGCAGGCGTGAGCGGCGGATAAGCTGCTTTTTTACGCTTCTTTATTCATAGCATTATGTCCTAGTGGATACTGCGCCAACAAGTATTTCAAGCCCCTTGAATTCGCTCCTTTTTTGGAACCTATCGGGCTAGAAAAGAACAGGCAGCACACCTCGCCAGCTCCGCTGGCAAGCGCGCCGTGAACCTGCTTCTTTCAGTCATGGTTAGTCATGGCGCAATTTCTTCTGCCGTGCCCGCGCATCGGCAAGATGCGTTGGTCTTTGATTAAATGGCTGTAAATGGCGGACTTTTGAATTCACCTCAATACACGTCGCGGCAGTAGCGTCTTTCGGCCAGCAGGGCATCCACGCGCTCGCTGCCCAGCGTCTGGCGCAGCACGGCGTCCACGCCGGCGGCCATGCCAGAGAGGCTGCCGCACACGTAAAGGGCGGCGCCTTCGTCCATCCACTGGCGCAAGGTGGCGGCTTCGCGCGCGAGCACGGTTTGCACGTAGGTTTTGGGCGCGCCGGGGGCGCTGTCGCGGGAGAAGGCGGCATCGACGCGCGGCAGGTGGCCGCTGGCTTGCCAGCGGGCGATTTGTTCGTGGCAGAGCCAGTCGTGCGCGGTATTGCGTTCGCCGAAGATGAGCCAGTTGCGGTGCTGTCCGGCGGCTTCGCGCGCGTGCAGGTGGGCCAGCAGCCCGGCCAGGCCCACGCCGTTGCCGATGAGGATGAGCGGGCGCACGGCGTTGCCGCCCAGGTGAAAACCGGCGTTGGCGCGCAGGCGCACGGGCAGCGTCTGGCCCGCTTGCAGCTCTTCGGTGAGCCAGGCGGAGCACAGGCCGGGGCTGCCGTCGGCGCGGTTTTGGCGGCGCACGAGCAGTTGCAGGCTGCCGCTTTGCGGGATGGAGGCGATGGAGTAGTCGCGCGGGTTTTTGACGTCAGCCGGGGGGGCGATTTGCGCCAGGTCGCCCGCTTCCCACGTCAGGCTGGCTCCGGCGGGGGCGGTCAGCTCCAGCAGCCAGACGGGGCTGCCTGCGCTGCCGGGGTTCAGGCGGGTTTTGGCAGCCAGTGTCCAGTCGTGCCAGCCGCCCGCTTCGCTGGGTTGCTTGGGTTGCCAGCGGGCCAGTTGCGCGGCGTCCAGCCCGAAGGCGGCGGCCAGCTGCTTGCGCCAGGCGGCCAGGGCGGCGTTCATTTCAAAGTCATCGGCGCTGTCGGCCTTGATGCAGGCAAACAGGCGCTGGCCGCCGCTGGAGGCCAGCCAGCCGTCGATGGCCTGGCCGAACTGGCAGAAGTTGTCGTAGCTGCTGTCGCCCAGCGCCAGCACGGCGTAGCGCAGGCCGTGCAGGGGCGGGTGCTGGCGCATGTGCTGTTTTTCAAAGGCCACGGCTTCGTCGGGCGGCTCGCCGTCGCCATAGGTGCTGGCCACGACCAGCAGGCGGGCTGCGCGCCGCAGCGCATCGGCATCGAGCAGCGCCAGCGGCGCAGCTTGCGCGGCCTGGCCGCACGCTTGCAGCATGGCGGCGGTGTTTTTGGCCAGCGTCTGCGCCATGCCGGTCTGCGTGGCCCAGGCGACGAGCACGGGGGCGGCAGGCCGTTTCGCGTCTGTTTCCGTGCTTGTTCCCGCGTCCATTTCCACCGCCGCTTTCGCGCCTTCAAGGCCCGTCTGCGCACCCGCCAAAGCGCTGCCGCCCGCCTCGCTCATTTGCAAGGCCCGCGCCGCTTCCCCTGCTGCCACCTGCGCCCTGTGCCGATGCCGCTGCCATACGGCCAGGCACAGCAGGGCGTAGGCCGCCAGTGCGGCAAAGGTCAGGGTGTAGCGGAGGGCTTCCGTGGAGGCAGGCATGGCAAAAAAGTGACGAAAAGAGTTGAGATTTCAGCCAAATTTTGATGCAATAAGAAAATGAGGTAACAAGTCATGCACAACATGCCCAAATCCATGCAGCAAAAACAGCACGCCGCAGCCATTCTGGCGCAGCCGTCAAGGCTTGCGCAGCGCGCATGGCGAGGGCAGATGGCCTGTTTGGCGCTGGCGCTGCTGCCGCTGGCCGCCTGGGGGCAGACAGGTCCGTGGCTGCATGTGACTTTCACAATGGGCATGCACGCCGTGCCCTTGGGCGCTGCCGCCTGGCTGGCCGCATTAGCCGTGGCCGCTGCCGCCGTGCGGCGCGCCTGCAAGGGGCGCTGGCCCTCGGCAGGACTGGGCGGGCTGATGCTCATGGCGCTGCTGGCGGGCGCAGTCTGGCTGGCCGCCAGCCTGCATCACGCTCCGCAGGCGCTGGCGCAAGGCGCGCGCGCGTTTGCGCTGAGCACCAGCCCTGCCGATTGGCCGCTGTCCGCCGGGCAAAGCCAGCGCGTTGAGCTGCGCAACGAAACCGGGCATGCCATCACCCTGCAAACCATCGCCATCAGAGGCGATGCACAGGGGCGCTACACCATTGATGCCACCACTGCTGGCGCCTGTCAGAGCGGACAGGCCCTGCAAGCAGGCCAGACCTGCCAGGTGGACGTGACCTACGCCGCCAGCCCGGCGCCCGGCCCATCGCCTACCCCTTCCCCCACGCCTTCCCCGTCACCCTCTCCCACGCCCAGCCCCTCCCCCACTCCTTCTCCGGCGCCTTCGCCGGACACGCGCGCTGTTTCTCCGCTGGAGCCATCGGACCAGCCCCGTTTCATCAGCCAGCCTGTCCTGACGGCCAGCGTGGGCCAGCCTTGGCGCTATGCCGTGCGGGCCGTGGACGCGCAAGGCCAGCCGCTGGCCGTGCGGGCGGAGGTCGCGCAAGCCCCTGCGGGCCTGGTCATCAACGGCGCGGCGGGCAGCCAGGAACTGGCCTATACGCCCGCAACGGCAGGCTGGCAGCCCATTGCCTTGCAGGCAAGCAACAGCGCGGGGCGTGTCGTGCGCCAGAGCTTCTGGCTGGGCATAAGCGACGACCGCCATTTGCCTGCCGATCCTGCCAAGCGGGCCACGCCGCTGCCGCCGCAAGTCATCACGCCTTTTGATGAAGGCACGCGCTTTCTCTACACCGGCAGCGATCCCATCCAGCAGGGTGTGGCAGGTGGCGCCATCCGGCCCATGCTGGCCGCCGTGCTGCGCGGGCAAGTCAAAAGCCGCAGCGGCCAGCCTCTGCCGGGCGTGACCGTGCGCGTGCAAGGCCATCCTGAATACGGCCACACCCGCACCCGCGCTGACGGCTGGTTTGACCTGGCCGTCAATGGCGGCGGCTGGCTCACCTTGCACTACGAGAAAACCGGCTATGCCAGCGCCCAGCGCAAAGTGCACACGCCCTGGCGCGACTGGGCCGTGGCCGATGACGTCACCCTCATTCCCACGGACGGGCAATATGCCGTCATCGACCTGACGCGCCCCGCCTTGCAGGCCTATTGGGGCAATGAAGTGCAGGACGGACGCGGCAAGCGGCGCGCCGCCGTCATCTTCCCGGCTGGCGTGCAGGCCGAAGCTGAAATGCCTGACGGCAGCACGCACGCGCTGCCGCAGCTGACCGTGCGCGTGAGCGAATACACCGTAGGCGACAGCGGCCCGCAAGCCATGCCGGCGGCGCTGCCCGCCAGCGTAGGCTACACATGGGCAGCCGACTTTGCGGTGGACGAGGCCCGTGCGCTGGGCGCGCGCCATGTGCGTTTCAACCGGCCCGTCTACACCTACGTCAGCAACTTCATTGGCGCGCCCGTGGGCACGGCCGTGCCTGCGGGCTGGTACGACTTTGAGCGAACGGCCTGGATTGGATCGGACAACGGCCGCGTGATTGAAATCCTCTCCGCGCAGGGCGGCAAGGCGCAGGTGCGCGTGACAGTGGCGCGCCGCGCCGCCACGGCGGCGGAACTGGCTGAACTGGGCTTCACGGACGACGAATTGCAGGCGCTGGCGCGGCTTTATGCGCCCGGCGAGCAGCTCTGGCGCACGCCCATGCGGCACTTCACGCCCTGGGACTTCAACTGGCCCTGGGGGCCGCCTGATGGCGCCGCGCCGCCGCCAGGAGGCAATGGCGGTGGCGGCGGTGGCGGCGGCAGTGGTGGCGGCGGCGGTGGTGGCGGCGACGGACCGGGCGGCGGCTGCACGATAAGCCCCTGCCCTGACGACAAGGAGCAAACCGAAGAAGACCCGCCCGGCGAAGAGGAGCAGGACGTGGAATGCGGCTGCGACATCTTCATCAAGCAGCGCGCGGTGGGCCAGGGCATCGACATTCCCGGCTCGCCCCTGGGCCTGTACTACCGCAGTGACCGGCGGCTGGACCAGGGCCGCCCGCCCATTGCGCCAGCCGTAGTCAAAACCCGCATCAAAGAGCGCTCAGCCGCCCTGCACGCCCAGCTGCATGAAGCGCGCGTGCGGCAGGTGCTGGCAGGGCGCGTGTTTGACAAGCGCTGGAGCCGCAGCGCCCTGGCCGCCGCTGCGGAAACTGATGCCATTGAGTGGGACGGCACTGATGCCTATGGCCGCTCCGTGCCCTCGGGCCGCCTGCAAACGAGCCTGACCTACAACTACGAAGCCGTTTACTACGGCACGCCCGCGCAAATGGAGCAGGCTTTCGAGAACCTGCAACGATCCGCTGGCGGCGCGTCCATGACATTCAGCAGCCCCGTCCTGGCGCAGCCGACCTTTATTGGCCTGACCCGCACCAGCCCTGAACGCATCATCAAGGCCCCTCCAGAAAAAAGCCTGGACGTGGCGCAGGCCAACGCAGGCGGCTGGGCGCTGCGCGGCTTGCGCCTGTACGACCCGGACAAGTCCATCCTGCACGACTCAGGCGCGCGCCAGACGCTGGCAGCCAGCCTGCCCCTGGGCATGCAGCCAGCTGGCGCCCGCGTGAATCCGGCCGCACACCTGCTGCTTCTGGCCGATGGCCGCCTGCTGCAAACCAGCGGCCACCAGATCCTGGTGCACGCCAGCATTGACGACGCCAACCCGGCCGTCTTCGCTGGCCAGCCGCAGGCTGGCTTCGCGGGCGATGGCGGCCCCGCTGCGCAGGCCCTGCTTAACAACCCCGGCGCCATGACGCAAGCCGCTGACGGCAGCATCTACGTGGTGGATACGGACAACATGCGCCTGCGCCGCATCACGCCGGACGGCCTCATCCACACCGTGGCTGGCAACGGGAAACAGCCAACCGCCCTGGAAGCCGGCGGACAGCCCGTGCCCGCCCTGCAAGCCAGCCTGCAACTGAAATCACTGGCCGCCCTGCCGGACATGAGCCTGCTGGCCGTGACGGCAGTGGGCGAACTGGCGCACCTGTCGCCTTCAGGCATGGTCCGCCTGATCCGCACAGGCATTCCGCGTCTTGAGAACGTCGTGGCCACCCCAACGGGGCAGGCCTGGGTCATTGGCGGCGAGCAGCTGCACCTGTTCACGGCCCACGGCACCTTGCAGCCCGTGCCCGGACGGCAGGCCGACCCCTTCGTTAGCGCGGCCGCGCCGGACGGCAGCCTGCTCACCCGGCTGGGCGACTCCATCTGGCTCATCCACCCCAGCGGCCAAGCCAGCCACTTCGTCAATTACCAGAAGCTGCTGCCCGGCACACAGCTGCGCGCGCTGCCGGGCTACATCCCCTCCATCGGCCTGGTGGGCCTGGGCTGGCTAGGGGATCTGCTGCGCCTGTCTGCAGGCCAGCCCTGGTTCACCGGCCAGCCGCTCTACACCCTCTCGTGGCCAGACGGTCTGCGCTATGAAGAGTTCTCCGCCCAGGGCCTGCCCCTGACCGTGCGCCACGCCTTCACCGCAGAAAAGCAGGCCACCTATCACTACGACGCCGCCCGCCACCTCACCGCCATTGAAGACGCCTTTGGCAACACGGCGCGCTATGAGCGCGATGCGCAGGGGCGTCTGGTGCGCATCACGGGCACGCAAGGGCAAATCACCACCCTGGCCTACAACGCACAGGGCCTGCTTAAGCGCGTGAGCCTGCCTGGCGGCGTGGAGCACCGCATGCGCTATGACGCGCGCGGCCTGCTCACCGAATACCGCAACCCCCATGGCCATGCCGAGCGCTTTGCCTACGACGCGCAGGGCAAGCTCACCAGCAATCTGGCGGCCGACGGCTTTGGCTGGCAGCTGCAAGAAGCAGGCGAAGGCGCCGTGCGCGCCACCACCGCGCTGGGCCACAGCAAAACCATCAGGCAGGCCTTGGACGCAGACGGCGCGCTCGTCAAGACCGAAACCGGCTTTGACGGCCTGCAAACTGCGCACAGCACCAATCTGTCTGACGGCAGCAGCGCCACCGACTACCCCGGCGGCATCCGCGCCAGCCTTACCCAGACCAGCCATCCCGTCTTCGGCGCCTTTGCCCCAGCGCACGGCAGCGTCATCAACGGCAGCGACTGGCGCGTCTCCTCCGGCCAGAGCCTGAGCCAGGCCTGGAACGGCCACCGCTACACCGCCTGGCGGCAGGTGCAGGAGAGCAACGGCGCGTACACCACGGCCGAGCTGATGAACCGGGGCCTGCCCACGCTTGAAATCACCCACTCCAGCGGCCAGTGGCAGAAGGTGCGCTACACGCCGCACATGCAACCGGCCAGCATGAGCGACTCAGCCGGTGCGCGCATTGACTACGAATACACCCCGCGCGGGCAGCTGTCGCGCGCCACGGCCAGCGCCAGCGGCCTGCCCGGGCGCGCCACCGAATACGCCTGGCATGCGCCAGGCAGCGCGGGCGCAGGCCAGCTGGCTGCCGTCACCAACGCGCTGGGCCAGCAAAGCCGCTTTGAATACGACGCTGCCGGGCGTCTGGCGCGCCACACCCTGCCCGATGGCCGCGCCGTGCGCTACGAGCGCGATGCCGCAGGCCGGATCACTGCCCTGCTTACGCCCGCTGGCGTGCGCCACAGCTTCGAGTGGGACGCAGCCAGCCAGCCCGCTGCCTATCAAGCCCCGGCCAACCCGGCCCATGGCGGCGGCCAAAGCGCCACCCGCTGGCGCTACGACAAAGAGCGCAAGCTGCAATCCATCACCCGCCCCGGCGGCCAGCAGGTGGCTTTCAGCTATGACGATGCCGCGCGCCTGTCCGCCACCACGGCCGATGGCCGCGCCACGCGCCGCATCTACAACGCCCAGGGCCAGCTGCAGGCCCTGCAGCAAGACAGCCAGCGCCTGGACATCACCCGCGCGGACGGCCTGCCTGTCGGCCAGCGCTGGAGCGGCCCGCTGCAAGCGGCCATCACGGCGCAGCTGGACAGCCGCGCCCGCCCCACGCGCCTGACAGTCAGCGCTGGCGGCCAAAGCCGGCAGCTGCCCGTCTCCATTGACGCCGCAGGCCGCGCCAGCGCCATCGGCCCCTTGAACCTGGTGCGCAACGGCGACACCGGCCAGATCGCCGCCGTCTGGCTGGGCCAGCATTACGCCCTCAGCCTTGAGCACAACGCCTTTGGCGAGACGGTCTCCAGCCGCGTCATTGGCCAGGCCAGCCAGGCCGATGCCAGCGAACAAGCCTCACGCGCGGCCGCACAGGCCAAGCTGCACCAGCTGCACCAGGCGCTGCAGCAGCAAATCAGCCAAATGGACACCTGCCGCCTGCGGGCCTGGCGCAGGCCCGATCACAGTGTGGAAGTGCCCGTCTGGCAGAACATCTACGACCACGCGGGCTTGAGCGAGAGTGAGCGCGCGGCCAACACCGCCCGCTGGGGCCAGCCCCTGCCTTTGCAGCCCGAGCTGTGCCTGATGGCCGTCAGCGGCCGCCTGCAAGAAATGGCCAGTGGCCTGCAATACCCAAGCGCCGACTACCCCGCCCTCATCACGCAGCTGGCCGAGCTTGAAGCGGCCACCGCTGGCGGCGCTCCTTCCACTGCCGCGCTCTGGCCCGATCCGCCTGCCGCTGGCTTGCTGACCAACGCCGCCAGCTACAACAGCCCGGCCATCAAGGCTCTCTACGGCCAGGCGCGCCAGATGCTGCAAGCCTTGCAGCAAAGCGCCTATCGCTGGCGCTTTGAAGCGGCCTTGAGCTACGAGCGCGACGCACTGGGCCGCATCACCGGGCAAACCCAAACCGGCCCCACAGGCCAGCGCCAGCACCACTACGAATACGACAGCGCCGGGCGGCTGACCAAACACACGCAGCAAGAAGACCAGCAACCCGGGCAAAGCACCGAATGGCGCTACGACGCCAACGGCAACCGCACGCATGAAAACGGCCAGCTCATCGCCCGCTACGACAGCCAGGACCGGCTGCTGCAATGGAAAAACAACACCTACGCCTACAGCGAAGCCGGTGACCTGCAAGAAAAAACCACGCCGCAAGGCGCCACCCGCTACGCCTACGACAGCCTGGGCAACCTGCGCTTGGTCACCCTGCCCGATGGCGCGCAAATCGAATACCTGATCGACCCGCTCAACCGGCGCATAGGCAAAAAAAAGAACGGCCAGCTGCAATACGGGCTGATCTACCAGGACAGCCTGCGCCCCATTGCCGACACGGACGAAAACGGCCAGCTCAAAAGCATTTATCTCTACGCAGACAAAGGCAACGTGCCCACGGCCATGCTCAGGGCAGACAAGAGCTACCTGATCATCAGCGACCACCTGGGCAGCGTGCGGCAAGTCATCGACACGCAAACGGGCGAGATCGCGCAGCAGCTGGACTATGACGCGTGGGGGAGGGTTATTGAAGACAGCAGGCCGGGCTTTCAGCCGTTTGGCTTTGCTGGCGGCCTGCATGACCCGGACACGCAGCTGACGCGCTTTGGCGCGCGCGACTATGACGCAGAAACGGGAAGATGGACAGCCAAGGATCCCATTCTCTTTGACGGCGGCGATTCGAATCTTTATGGGTATGTCTTGCAGGATCCGGTGAATCTGATTGACCGCAGTGGAGCAAGCCCTGAAGATACGCAAAAAATTGTGGATACTTTTAATCAGGCAATTATGGATATGAATGCAAACCGCCAACGATTACCAACCGCAGGAAGAATAGGCGGAATTGTTAATAACCAATTCTCTGTTGCCAGTCGGTTTTTTGATTTTCCATCAGAATGGACGGGATATAATACTTGTGATTGCTATGATCAATGGAAATATGTGCAAGAAAGGCTTAATGAACTAAAGCCAACTTTAACAGATCAATGGAGCTTCAATGATTACCCGACTTTCGGTCATATGTCTGGTGAAGCTGTATCCAATAATCCTAATGATCGAAAAATTAGGATGGATCCATGGAGAAATTATATCCGAATCAAATAGTCAATAAAAAAGAGTGACGTCATGTTTATAAGCAAGAAAACTATTATTACATGGAGTATTTCGTTTATCGTTTCATTTATCACTCTGGTCATATTTATGCCCATGTGGTCTGATTATTCTTCCCGCGCAGAATCATATAAGATTCTGAAGCATCTCGAACGCACAAAAAAGGAAATAGAAGCAAGATTCATAAACCAACGCAACCACGTGAATATTGGGAAAGAGGTATCGATAGAATCAAACCTCATAATTGGAAGGGCGTTTGTTTCTCCTGATGGGATTATCTTTGCGCAAGGTGCAGCGCATGGACAAATAATAGTATTGATGCCCTCAAATTCAAACGGGAAAGTGAGTTGGATCTGCTGGGGTGGCTCATTTAAGGATGTACCATTTCAGTGTCGCAATTAATTCGACAGTATCTGCTGAACAAGAAGCAGGCATGTCAATAGGGCGGCAAAAGTGGCCTTGCCGCTTGATCAGTATGAAAAGTTTGCTATCAATCAAGGAGCAAAATCATGATGATGGGATGGCTTGGACGACCCGCTCAACCGGCGCATAGGCAAAAAGAAGAACGGCCAGCTGCAATACGGGCTGATCTACCAGGACAGCCTGCGCCCCATAGCCGACACCGACGAAAGCGGCCAGCTCAAAAGCATTTATCTCTACGCAGACAAAGGCAACGCGCCCACGGCCATGCTCAGGGCAGGCAAGAGCTACCTGATCATCAGCGACCACCTGGGCAGCGTGCGGCAAGTCATCGACACGCAAACGGGCGAGATCGCGCAGCAGCTGGACTATGACGCGTGGGGGAGGGTTATTGAAGACAGCAGGCCGGGCTTTCAGCCGTTTGGCTTTGCTGGCGGCCTGCATGACCCGGACACGCAGCTGACGCGCTTTGGCGCGCGCGACTATGACGCAGAAACGGGAAGATGGACGGCCAAGGATCCCATCCTCTTTGACGGCGGCGATTCGAACCTTTATGGGTATGTCTTGCAGGATCCGGTGAATATTACGGATATGGCTGGATTGTCTCCATTGTCTCCGGCATTATGCAATGCATTATGGAAGATGGCTGAATATCCAGAAAGCCCCTGGATTGCTGGCGTTCCAATGCAATATGAGAATCTTACGCAAGAACAGAATTTTTTGGAAGAGGCAGGTGTATCTAAAACAATTAATGGGTTTACTGTTGATGGTGTCGACCTTCAATATGTTGCAGTCGCGCATAGAGCCATCAGAGGCACAGGAAGATACCTCCAGGCTGATCAAAGGGCGGCTGCCGGGCATTTACTAGCCGCCATGGGATCTATATATTCAATGATGGGATCGGCAGCTTCAGCATATAGAGATAATACTGGATCCCAAGCATGGATGACAGATATTTCGGCGGACATCAAGGGAATTTACATGGGATTCAACGCTGCGTTGCAAAATAATTTTCGGGATTATGTTGCGCAACGATGTCCTCAAATGTGCAGCAGATAGTTCTTATGAAAAATGTTATATGGCTATTCATTTTTGTTTGTTTTGGTGTGTTGGCTGCTATAGCAGGAGATTTTGCATCCAGCATGCTTGGCGTTATATTCGGATGGTATATAATAATATCCGTCTTTAGGATACCTGTAAGCATTTTCAAAAAAAGATGGAAAAAATGTGTATGGTTACTTGTGGGTGTATCATATTGCGTTTGTTATTTATGCTTGATGTCGTATTCGGCAGATGAAAATCAAATGATACTTGAGTCAGAGTATTCTCATTGGGATGGAGAACAACTCAGAAATGGTGTTATTACAATAAGATCATTATTATTTTCTAGTGATTATAATATAATTAGAGGCAAGGAATGTACATACATTGTATCGGCATCTTACTCGTTAATGAAAACAAGAAAAATAATAACGGTATGCGAGTGGCGAAATACATGACTGAACAAGAATGTTATATATTGCAAATTGGGTGGAATTGCTCAATCGAACCATGAGCAAATATTGTGGCGATTCAAGACTCGCCCACAGTGATCTCATGGAACAGAGAATTGCCATCGGATGGGAAGCATTATCGCAGCATGGAAATGATTTAAGGATTGCTGAAAACTATATAACCTCTTATAGTGGCGTAATGAATCCAGCTGCCGGAGAAAATACACCAAGACTACTCGCCTACTTAGCGATTGGAGTTGGCGCAACACCTGTTTGGCAAGGTATAAGAATGCTGGAAAATATCGCGGGACATGAATTGCAGTCTCCTGCCAGTATAGAAGCACTCGCCGCTGGCTACCAAGGTGCAAATGATGCCTTACTGAATTACTATCGGGGAGAAGGTTATTATGAATGCGGCTGCCAAAGATAAGAAAAAAATAACATTAACATACGGCATGTTCAGTGTGCCCATGATTTTTTTCATTTACTCTATGCATAAGATTGGATTCAATGATAAAAATGCCATCTTATTTATTGTGGCGATCGTGAACCTGTTCGTTGCGTACAAGCGGAGAGGCTTTATCATAGTTGCCTTTGAATATTTTCTGATGGGGTTTATAATATTCATGTCTGCTTTTAGTTTCTTGGATGGCGTGAGATCGTATGGTCCGGAAAATGATTTATTCAGAACCGTGATTGGTTCCGTAATTTTTATTGCTTGTTGTTGGGCGAGCAGCGTATTGCTAAGGAAATAGACAGGCTATAACTTTATAATGCCAGTCAATTTCAGAAAGAACACCGCCCATTTCACTTACGACAGCCTGGGCAACCTGCGCTTGGTCACCCTGCCCGACGGCGCGCAAATCGAATACCTGATCGACCCGCTCAACAGAAGAATCGGCAAAAAGAAAAACGGCCGGCTGCAATACGGACTGATCTACCAGGACAGCCTGCGCCCCATAGCCGACACCGACGAAAACGGCCAGCTCAAAAGCATCTATCTGTACGCGGATAAAGGCAATGCGCCTACAGCGTTCCAGGGCGAAAAATTCTTCCCGCATGTTCATCAAGAGGGTTCAAGCGCATTGCTACCCGCAATGCGCGCTTTCACGGCTGGTTCGCAGCTGGTTTTCCGCTCGCAAACGCTCTAGAATTTGCACGTCTGCGGCTGGGTGCCGGGTCATATATTTCCTTGAACCAATGCTCCTGTGAGCCTGGGTGGGGAATATCGTCTGGCTGGCGTGATCGTCTCGCGTCAGACGAACCCAAGGCCTTTCTGACCCCGCCCCCCTGAACCCCCGGTTCAGGATGCCGGCCCGGCGGCAGCCGCAGACACCTTTTCCGTTCTCTTTCGCCCTCTTTCCCCAAGCCGCTTCGCCGGCTTTTTTATTGCCCGGAGCACGCCGCCATGCCTCTTGAGCCGATGTCCATTGCCCTGCTTGCGCTGCTGGGGTTGCTGGGGGGCTTCATGGCGGGGCTGCTGGGCATTGGCGGGGGGATGATTCTGGTGCCGTTTACTTCGGCCATTCTGGCTGCGCAGGGCGTGGGAGCGGAGCTGGCGCTGAAGATGGCAATCGCCACTTCGATGGCGACCATTGTTTTCACTTCCATCAGCAGCGTGCGCGCACATCACAGGCGGGGCGCAGTGCGCTGGGATCTGGTCCGGCGTCTGGCGCCGGGCATCGTGGCGGGTGCGGCGCTGGCCAGCCTGGGGGCGTTTGCCCTCATCAAGGGGCCTGCGCTGGGGGTGGTGTTCGCGGTTTTCGTGTTTTTTTCGGGCACGCAGATGCTGCTGAACAAAAAGCCCGCCGCCACGCGCCAGCTGCCCGGCGCAGCGGAGCTGGCAGGCATGGGCGGCGTGATTGGCTTTTTGTCGGGGCTGGTGGGCGCGGGCGGCGGGTTTGTGTCGGTGCCGTTCATGACCTGGTGCAACGTGCCCATTCATCAAGCGGTGGCGACCAGCGCGGCGCTGGGCTTTCCGATTGCGCTGGCCAATACGGCGGGCTATGTCGCGGGCGGGCAGTCCGTCGGCGGGCTGCCCGCTTGGTCGCTGGGCTATGTGTGGCTGCCCGCGCTGGCGGCCATTGCCTCGTGCAGCGTGCTCATGGCCCCGCTGGGGGCGCGCGCGGCCCATGCACTGCCGGTGGGCAAGCTCAAGCGCGTGTTTGGCCTGGTGCTTTACGCACTTGGCGCATACATGCTGCACAAGACGCTGAGCTGACGGGCGCATCGGACTCGGGCGTTCCGGACGCCTGGAAGCATCAAAAGCAGGAGCAGATTTGATAGGGGTGAAATGCCGCTCATCGCCCGTTCCACTAGGATATCATGCTATGAATAGCGGAGCGAAATAGAGGCCTGTTTTCTGCCGATGGCCCTGCCTGCGCCATCCGCTTTTTTCTCCCCCCTGATAGCCAGGCCGCGAGCGCGCTTTCAGCTGCCAGCGGAGCCGCCGCTTTCGCCCTGCTCCATGCGCCGCAGCGCGCGCGAGGCAAAGCCCAGCAGCATGACCAGCCCGCCGCACGCGCCCAGCAGCACGAACAGCCAGCGCGATCCCAAGGCCTCGCCCAGCGGCGCGGCCAGCGCCAGGCCCACGGGGCCGGCCAGGCCGATGAGCGTGTTCAGCAGCGACAGCACCCGGCCTTGCAAATGGTTGGGCACCGCGCTTTGCAGCATGGCCATGAAAGGGGCGTTGCCCACGGCAAACGTCAGGCCGCTTAACAGCCAGAAGGCCGCGCCCAGACCGAACTGGTCTGCCGGGGCCAGCGCCGTGAGCGCCATCGTCAGGCCCGAAAGGGCAAAGCCCCACAAAAACCAGCGCATGCGCCGCTGCGGCGCGAAGGCGGCCACGAAAGCGCCCCCGGCGATCATGCCGATGCCGCTCAGGCTCTCCATCAGCGCCACCTGATTCGCGCCGCCTGCAAAGTGCGTTTTCACCAGCAGCGGCACCAGCGTGAACAGCGGCATCACGCACATCACCGCCGCGCCGATCAGGGCATAGAGCTGGCGCAGCGCCGCGTGCCGCCACACGGCTTGCACGCCCTCGCGCCACTCGCGCCACAGGCTGCGCCACCCGCCGCCGCGCGCGGCCCTGGGCTGCGGAATGGTGAAAAACAACAGCGGCGCAATGCCCAGGAGCGCCGTCGCCACATCAATGGCCAGCGCCCAGCCCAGCGGCATGGCGCTCATGGCCAGCGCCCCCAGCGGCGGCGCGCCCACGGTCATGATGCCCATGAGCGACTGGTTCAGCCCCGCCGCGCGCGGCAAAAAGTAGCCCGGCACCAGCATGGCCGTGCTGGCCGCCGCCGCTGGCTGCTGAAACGCCTGCATGGCGCTGCGCACAGCCAGCATGGCGTAGATGTGCCACAGCTGCACGCGCTGCGTGAGAAACAGCGCAATCAGCACCGCCATGCACGCCGCGCTCACCAAATCAGAAGCCGCCATCAGCCAGCGGCGGCTGTAGCGGTCGGCCAGCGTGCCGCCCAGCGGCCCCAGCAGCGCCTGCGGCAGCAGGGCCGCCAGCGCCGCTGCGCCTAGCGCCGCCGCGCTGCCGGTGGTATCGGTAATCCACCACAGCAGCACAAATTGCGTGAGCGCCGAACCCGTGAGCGACAGCGCCTGGCCCGTGAAAATGGCCCCGAAGCGCAGCTTCCACGGCTGCCCCTCGGCCACGCCTGCCGCGCTGACTTCGCTGGCCTGCCGCGCAATCCTTTCAGCGCTCATGCCGTCCACAGCTTGGCGGCGAAGGCCAGAAACAAAGCGCCCACGCCGCCCTTGCCCACGGCCCCGCCCTTGCGGTAGCGCGCGCCCACGAGCTGCACCATCATCGACGGGAAAAACAGCAGCCCTTTCAGATTGAGCAGCGCCACCAGCACGGCGGCGGCAATGGTGAAGGTAACGGTGTCTGCAATGCCGAACATGGCGTGGCTCCGGTCAGAACGCAAAAAAGGCGAGGCGAGAGCAGGCCAGCCTGCAGCGCGGGCAGATTTTCGCCGGACGGCATGCGCAAGAACCAGGCCCGCCAGCCGCCATCCATCAAAAACAGGAGCGAATTTGAGCGCCCTGAAATGCCCGTTGACGCAATTTTCACTAGGACATCATGCTATGGATTCAGGAGCTGAAAAGCCTGCGTAAGGGCAAGGCAATCAGCTCAGCGCCACGTCAAAGCTCTCCAGCCCCAGGCTGCTTTCGGCTTGCAGCGAGATGGGTTTGCCGATGTGGTCGGACAGGCTGGCCAGATGCTGGCTTTCTTCGTCTTGCAGCAAGGCGATGACGGCAGGGTGGGCGACGATGCGGAATTCGCGCGGGTTGAACTGGTGGGCTTCACGCAGGATTTCGCGCAGGATGTCGTAGGCCACGGTGCGGGCGGTGCGCACGCGGCCGCTGCCCTGGCACAGGGGGCAGGGCTGGCTGAGCATTTGCGCCAGGCTTTCGCGGGTGCGCTTGCGCGTCAGCTCCAACAGGCCCAGGGGCGAAAAACCGTCGGCGGCGGTGGTTTTCACGCGGTCGCGCGCGAGCTGGCGGCGCAGCTCGGCCAGCACGGCTTGCTGGTGTTCGGGCGTGGCCATGTCGATGAAGTCCACGATGATGATGCCGCCCAGGTTGCGCAGGCGCAGCTGGCGGGCAATGGCTTGCGCGGCCTCCAGATTGGTTTTGAAGATGGTTTCGCCAAAGTTACGCGCGCCGGTGAAGGCGCCGGTGTTCACGTCGATGGTGGTGAGCGCCTCGGTCTGGTCAATGACCAGGTAGCCGCCGGATTTGAGTTCCACGCGGCGGCCCAGGGCGCGGGTGATTTCTTCGTCAATGCCGTAGAGGTCAAAAATGGGCCGCTCGCCGCTGTAGTGCGACAACAGGCGCGCCGCTTGCGGCATGAATTCGTTGCCAAAGCGCAGCAGGCGCTGCAATTGCTCTTGCGAGTCGATGCGGATGCTTTGCGTGTGCTCGCCGGCCATGTCGCGCAGCACGCGCTGCATCAGGCACAAATCCTGGCGCAGCAGCGCGCCGGGCGGCGTGCGCGAGGCCGCTTCGCGGATGCAGGCCCAGGTTTTGCGCAGGTAGGCAATGTCTTCGGCCAGCGCGGCGTCGTCCGCATCTTCGGCGTTGGTGCGCACGATGAAGCCGCCGCGCGCGCGGCCGCCCGATTCGAGCGCGGCTTGCTGCGCCAGCGCCTGCACGCGCTGGCGCAGGCTCTCGCGCTGGGCGGGCGCAATTTTTTGCGAGATGCCGACGTGCGCCTCCTGCGGCAAAAACACCAGCATGCGCCCGGCAATGCTGATCTGCGTGGAAAGGCGCGCACCCTTGGCGCCAATGGCGTCTTTGATCACCTGCACCATCAGCGCCTGCCCCTCGAACACCAGCTTTTCAATGGGCCGCTGCGGCGCGCTGCGCTGGGCCGCCGGCGCTTCGCCCGCCGCCGGGGGCTGCCACACATCGGCCACGTGCAAAAAGGCCGTGCGCTGCGCGCCAATGTCAATAAAGGCCGATTGCATGCCCGGCAGCACGCGCACCACTTTGCCCAGATAAATATCGCCCACCTGCCCGCGCTCCAGCGCGCGCTCCACGTGCAGCTCCTGCACCGCGCCGTTTTCCACCACGGCCACGCGCGTTTCCTGGGGGGTGTAGTTGATGAGAATTTCCTGTTGCATGGTGAGCGCCGTCCGGCAGAGCGAAGCCGGAATTTTGCCGCCGGGCCAGCGCGCCGGTCGTGCCGGTCATGAGTACCCATTCACAGCCTGCTCATGGGCGCAAAAGCGCGAACTCGGGCGGCCTAGGACGTGGCCAATCTTCATTAAGCCGCAGCAGGCAACCGATCAGGGGCTGCCTGCGCCTTGCGGTCTATCCAACCGCTGCTACCATCAGTACCAAGCGCAAGCACTTGAACAAGTTTGATTGGAAACTAAACGGCAGGTGATTTATGTATATAAAAATGCGAAGGATTTTTCACCCTGTAGGACAAGGGGCATTCTACAGCGAATCATTTTATACGGGATTCGGCACATTTAATATGGTGTATGATTGCGGTTCAATGTCAAAAGGCGTTGACAACATAATCTCAAAAAGCTTTGATAAAGATAATGGTGATGACATAGATATTCTATTTATTTCCCACTTCGACAGTGACCATGTCAACAAGATTGCTCTTCTAAAGAAGAGTGTGAATAAAATCAAAAAGGTAATCATGCCCCTGATCCCAGATGGAGACAAGGGAATCCTACTCGCATTCAATATAGCGTCAAACAGAGAATATCAGGACTGCGCTAATATTATCATCAATCCGCAAGCTTTTTTCGGTGATGGAACGCAAATTATTCAAGTCAGAGAAAGAGAAAGTCTCAGAGAAAGCTCCGGAGACAATCCCGAAGAAGCTCAAGCGACAATCAACATCAACGAGGTCGAAACTCCTGAAATTGACAGCGGAACCAATATCCATTTTCATGACCCCAATATTTTTATAACCCCATTTTGGGTTTACAAACCATACAATTACAAACATAAGGGTAGAAATCGTGAATTAATTGATAAATTCAACTCAAAAAATATATCGATCGGAAAATTGCTTGATGTTGAATATATAAATAAAAACATCAAGGAAATCAGGGCTTGCTACCAGGAAATCGAAGGCGACATCAATCAAAACTCATTGGTGCTGTATTCTAATTTACTCAACATAGATTCATGCCTATCGCGCTGCGCTGATTGCGGCGCCATTTATCACCGGTATGATTGCTGGCACTGCCATAGGAGAATAAATAGTCCCGGATGCATTTACACCGGAGATGTGAATCTGGCAAAAATCCGCAGCGATTTCAAGAGTAGCATAGAAAATTTCAAGAGTAGTATAGAAAAATACTGCGACTATCGCCCGGTTGGCACCATACAAGTTCCACACCATGGCAGTGGACATGGATTTGATATTGGATTCTTTAATGATTTTAACAGCAATCAATGTGGCATGATATCACCCATTTCATTTGGCTCACCCAACTCCTACCACCATCCATCCTGTATGGTTATTAAAGAATTGCTATGGAATAATTATTCCCCTGTTTGTATCACAAATAATGACGAACCACTTGTTCAGAATTTTGAATTTTTTTCTATCTAATAGATTAGACAAAACCATCATTATCAAATCCGAAACAAATCCGAAATGCTCTTACCATGAGGCTCGCTCATGCGTAAACCAAAAACCCGTTTCCCATTATTGATCATTTAAACATTTCCTTGCGGCTGCTTGAAGCACGAGGAGAGCTTGAACATGGCACGCTGTATTAGAACCAATACGGCAGCACGCTATTGCAGAATCTTATCGATAAATCAATCAGCACAACAAGCCCGAGAGCGGATGCGTACAGGCTGCTATTTCAAAGCCTCACAAACAAAAAAGCAGAAGATTATCTGCCCATTTTTGTAGAAATGAGGTGAGAATCCGTTTCCCGCCCTTGCTATTGGCGTGCCATCTGTGCGGAGATTTGGTGGCGCACACAGCACTTTTAATGAACCATACGGAGCGGCTGTCGTCGCGGCATCCATCACGCATGATATTTCTCCCGAAAAATTGCAAGACCCGGCACGGTTGCACAAAATGGCGAAATCGCATCAGAATGATGGTATGCGCGTGTAATTTTCTGTATTCAAACGAGAAATATCACCTAATCAGCAGATGAAGCTGAATGGATTTTCACCAATCAGGAAGAATCCCCGTATTTTGAATGGCACAAAACGGCCGTTTTGTTTTCTTCATTTCCGCCAATCAGATGAGCTAGCGAAAATAGCCCTTGACAATCTGATTTCTGAAGGATTTTGGAATAAGAGAAGCCAACCTTGAGCGGCTGCGCGCCAGGCCAATCTCCGCCTCACGCCCCGAACAGCCAGGCCGCCATTGGCGGGCTGCTGGGCAGCCAGGCGTGGAAGTAGCTGGCGCGCACGCTGCCGTGCTGGTAGATGGCTTCGCCGCTGGTGCGGGCGCTGCCGGGGGCCGGGCGGGTGTGGGCGATGGGTGCCAGCGGGGTGCGGGCGGCGGAGTAGTGGAAGGTGTGGCCGCGAAGGGGGGGCAAGGGCGGCAGAAAGTGGCCGGCGCTGTCTGCCGGCATGGCCCATTGCTGCATGCCCAGGCCGCCGAGGCGTTTTTGCATGGCGGTTTCGCCGGGCAGCAGGCCCCAGAGGGGCCAGGCGTGGCCGCTGGCGTCTGTCAGGCGCTCGAACAGAGCCATCATGCCGCCACATTCGGCCCAGATGGGTTGGCCTGCGGCGGCGTGGGCGTGCAGTTGCGCTTTCAGGTCGTTGCGCGCGGCCAGGCGGGCGGCGTGCAGTTCGGGGTAGCCGCCGGGCAGCCAGAGGGCGTCGCACGCGGGCAGGGCGTCGCCTGCCAGGGGCGAGAAAAAGACGGTGCGCGCGCCCAGTGCGTGCAGGGTTTGCACGTTGGCGGGGTAGATGAAGGCAAAGGCGGCGTCGCGGGCAATGGCGATGACGCGGCCGGCCAGCGGCTTTGCGTTGTTTTCAGGCGCGGGCGAATCGGGTGCGTCGGCCGATTCGGGCGCGTCGCCTGAATCTGGCGCATCCGGTGCATCAAAAGCGGCGGGCCAGCGCGCTTGCCATTCGGCCAGGCTCATTTGGCCCAGGGGCGCGGCGGCGAGCAGGTCGGCGGCGGCGTCCAGCCGCGCGAGGGCTTCGGCGCGGGGCATTTCGTGGGCGGCGATCAGGCCCAGGTGGCGCTCGGGCAGGTGCATGGCGGCACTTTGCGGCAGATGGCCCAGCCATTCGCTGTCAGGCAGGGCCTGGCGCAGCAGGCGGGCGTGGCTGTCGCTGGCCGCGCCGTTGGCCAGCACGCCGGCCCAGGGCAAGGGGCCGCGCGTGTCTTCGCCCCAGTGGCGCAGGCCGTGGGCGATGGCGCCCAGCGTTTGCGCCATGCGGCCTGTCTGAATGACGGCGAGCACGGGCAGATCGAAGCGCCGCGCAAGGTCGGCGGCGCTGGGGTCGCTGTCGTGCAGGCCCATCACGCCTTCTACCAGCACCACGTCGGCTTGCTGCGCGGCCTGGCGCAGGCGCTGGCAGGCGTCGGCTTCGCCGGTCATCCACAAATCGATGTTGTGCGCGGGCTGGCCGCTGGCGAGCTGGTGCCAGAAGGGGTCGAGAAAGTCCGGCCCGCATTTGAAGACGCGCACGCGCCGCCCTTGCCGCGCGTGCAGGCGGGCCAGGGCGGCGGTGACGGTGGTTTTGCCCTGCCCGGATGAGGGGGCGCTCACGAGCAGGGCGGCGGCTTTGGCGCTCACGGCATGGCCCAGCGCAGGCCCACGTAGAAGCTGCGGGCGGGCTGCGGGTAGCCGCGCGCGGTTTCGTAGCGGGTGTTGGTGGCGTTGTCGATGCGCGCCAGCAGCGTCCATTGCCGCGCGAAGGTGGCGCTGGCGTAGAGGTTGAGCAGGCCGTAGCCCGCCATGGCGTTGCGGTTGGCGCGGTCGTCAAAGCGGCGCGAGTGGGCCTGCCATTCGGCGCCCATATCCCACAGGCCAATGCGCGTGTCGGCGGCCAGTTTGGCAATGCGGCGCGAGCGGCGGGGCAGGAGCTTGTCGCTGTCCAGGTCTTTGGGGCGCTGCACGTCAATGGAGGCCGTCAGGCGCACGGATGCAATGCGGTGCGTGCCGCTCAAGGCCACGCCTTCGTATTGCGCGCGGCCGATGCTGTGGTAGCAGCCAAAGCTGGCGGCGCAAGGGCCTGCCGCGCCAAAGACGATGAGGTTGCGCACGCGGTTGCGATACACGGTCAGGTCGATCTGGCTGCCCTGGCGCGCCCAGTGCAGGCCCAGCTCCACGTTGCGGCCCGTTTCGGGCTTGAGGCCCGCCTGCCCGTATTGGCTGAAGCGCTGGTAGAGCGTGGGCATGCGCAGGGCGCGCCCGGCGGCGGCGCTCACGCGCCATTCGGGCGCAAAGCGCCAGCCGTAGGCCAGGCTGCCGCCGGTGTGGCCGCCAAAGTCGCTGTCGTCTTCGCGCCGCAAATTGGCTTGCAGGGTGTGCGGGCCGTGGCTGAAGCCGTAGATGAAGTTGAGCGAGGTCTGGTGGCGGCTGCGGACGATGGGGTCGTTTTCCAGATGGTCATGGCGGCGCTCCAGCGTGGCGGCGGCCAGGTGCGGGCCTTCGCGCCATTCGCTGTGCAGCTGGGCGGTGCGCTGGCGCGTTTTGTTCAGGTAGGGCGATGGCCGCGTTTCATAGCGCTGGCCCGCGTGGCTGAGGGTGGCGGTGGTGCGCCAGGCGCGGCTCCACTGGGCGGCCCAGGTGCCAGCGAGCGTTTGCACGCGGTTGTCGCCCCAGTCATCGGCCCAGCTGGCGGGGCTGGAAGTGAAGTCGTCGTACTGCGCCTTCATGCGGCCCCACAGGGCGCTGGCTTGCAGGCGGTGCTGGTCATTGAGCTGATAGCCCGCACTGGCGCTGGCGTTGGTGTTGCGCCAGCCGTCGCGGTCGGGGTTGCCGCCGGTGCGCACACTGTAGCCCTTGGCCTGCTCGTGCGACGCGCCCAGCGCGTAATCGGCCGCGCCGTTTTTGGCGGCAAAGCCCGCGTCGGCCTTCCACAGCCCGCGGCTGCCCGCGCCCACGCCGGCGTAGGGCGCAAAACCCTCGCGCGTGGCGCGACGGGTGAAGATTTGCACCGCGCCCGCAATGGCGTCAGAGCCATACACGGCCGCTGCCGGGCCGCGCACGATTTCAATGCGCTCCACCTGCGCCAGCGGCAGCGCCTCCCACGGCGCGCCGCCAATTTGCAAGTCCATGCGCACGCCGTCCACATACACGGCGATAAAGCGGCTCTCGGCGCCGCGCATCATCACGGAAGTGGCCGTGCCGGGGCCGCCGTTGCGCGTCATCTCCAGCCCCGGCTGGCGCGCCAGCATGTCGGCCACGGTGGCCGCGCCGCTTTGGGCAATCTGCCGCTCGTCAATCAGCGTGAAATCGGCCAGCACGTCGGTGAGCGGCTGCGTGCTGCGGGTGGTGGTCACCGCCACGTCAGGCAAGGTGGAAGAAGAGGAAAAAGAGCGTTCATCGTGGCCGCCAGCGGCAGCGGCAACAGCAGGCGCGGCGGCCAGCAGGCAGGCAGCGGCCAGCGCCGAAGCGCGCGCAGGCGGATAAAGGCGAGAAGTCATGAGGAAAAACAGCTTGAGAAACAGCCCCGGCCGGCTTCCCCGCCAGCATGAAGGGCAATCACGGCCCGCGCGCGGCAGCGCTGTTGCGCCGCGCGCGGGCCACCTGTTGTTGGCCGGTATCCGGGCTGGCGGCTTGCCTTCGCGCCCGGCCTTCCGGCTGGCAGGCGCGCCGCCTGCAAGCAAAGCAGGCACGCCAAGGCCGTGGCGAGGGTGGGAACGAAGCTGCGGCGCGATCAAAACCCTGAACAGGTTCTGGCCGCGCCGCATGCCGCTTACCGTTGCGGGGGCAGCGCAGGTTGGGCTTTGGAAACGAAGTTCCGGGGCCTTCCTGCTTCCCGTTGAACCGCGCCGCCAGAACGGCAGCGCAGGCACCAACAGCGTCAGATTGTAAGAAGCTGTTCAAGGAAAACGTTGCTGCGGATTACCCTGAAAAGCAGGGCGGCAAGGGCCGGCCCGCATGGAAAGCGCTCCATCCATTGCTTTGGCAAAGCCGCAGGGCGCATTGAAAACAGGAGCAAATCTGAAGGGTTGAAAAACGGCTCTTGCGCAGGTTCCACTAGGACATCATGCTCCAAATTTGGAAGCAAATTCTGCCCTTTCCTTCTTCCTTTTTCGCGCTTGGTCTCGCCTTCTCATGCAGGTTGTGAACGGACTGGGCGGGAGCTGGCTGCTTCTTGCTGCTTTCCCTTTGCCTGCGGCAGCGCGATGGCATGTTCATGGGCCTGGCGTGAAGGGCGCCGTCTTTCGGAGCCTGTTGGCACGCTGTCCGTGGGCGCAAGCTCTCACGCCCGCAGCCGCCGGGGCACAGGCTCCAGCCCTTGCGCCACGGGCGGCGCCGGATTGAGGGCTTCGCCCGCCAGCACGCGCTCATAGCACTGCTGGTAGGCGCGGGCCATGGCCAGATGGCTGAAGCGGCGCTTGACGCTTTCATGGCAGGCGCGGCGGTCAAAGCGGCCCGCATCGGCCAGGGCCAGGGCCAGGGCGCTTTCGCTGTCAGACAGAAAGCCGGTTTCTTCGCTCACCAGCTCGGGCAAAGAGCCGTAAGGGGTGGCGATGACGGGGCAGCCCAAGTACAGGCTTTCGATGATGGCCAGGCCAAATGGCTCGTGCCAGAGCACGGGAAAGAGCAGCGCGCTGGAGCGGCGGATGAGTTCCAGCTTGTGCTCGCCGCCGGCCATGCCGTGAAAGCGCACATCGCGCCCGGCGTAAAAGTAGAAGTTGGATTTGAGGCTCCAGCGCCGCCCGCCCATCACGTGCAGGGGCAGCGCGGCGCGGCGGGCGATGCGCACGGCGCCTTGCAGGTTTTTGTTGCGGTTGGCGGCCTTGGCCAGATAGTGCGCGTAGCGCGCGGCGGGCGGCGGCACATTCAGGTTCGGCTCGCCGTAATCGGGCCAGTGCAGGCCGTTGTACACGTGGCACTGCGCGCCGTGAATGCGCGCGTGCTTTTGCGACAGGAAGATGGTGTTGATGGGGTAAGGCTGGCGGCTTGACCGGTTGGCATGCTCGGTGCAGACGTAAGGCGTGCGCACCAGGCCGCGCGCGTTGTCATAAGGCCAGTGAAAGTGCAGCACATCGGCCCAGCCTTCAATCTGCGCCTCCAGCGGGCGGGCGGCGTCAAACACCTGGGCGGCGGGGTGGCCGGCCGGGTTGGCGCGCACCAGAAAGCGCGCTTCGTGCCCCAGCGCCTGCTGGCCCAGCGAAAGCGCCCACATCACGCGCTCGGTGCCGCCGTAGCGCAAGGGCGGCAGGGGGGTTTCGGTGAGCAGGATGTGGAGGATTTTCACAGGCAGGCCGGTGGCTGAAGGGGCAGCACGGGAGCGGCGTTAGGGGAGCAGCGTCAGAAGTGAAAGACGGGCGTGTCCGCAAAGTTCATCAGGCGCGGCGCGTCGCAGTCCCACGGCTGGGTCAGGCGCACGCCTTCGCCTTGCAGTTGCACGAGGGTGGCGCGCATCACGGGTTCGTCGCCTGTGATGGCCAGCAGCCGCCCGCCGGGCGCCAGCTGCGCAATCAGGTGCTGCGGCGCGCGCGCCACGGAGCCGGAGAGCACGATGGCGTCAAACGGCCCTTGCGGCAGCGGCGTGGTCTGCGCGGCGTCGCCTGCCAGCACTTGCACGTTGCCTGCGCCCGCGCGTTGCAAATTGGCCTGGGCGAAGGCGGCAATGGCGTTGTCGATTTCAATGGTGAACACGCTGGCGGCCTGCCGCCCCAGCAGCGCGGCCATGTAGCCCGAGCCTGTGCCCACGTGCAGCACGCGCTCGCCGCCTTGCAGGCGCAGCTCTTGCAGCAGGCGGGCCTGCACGCGCGGCGGCAGCATCACCTGCCCGCGCTGGCGCGCCAGGGTTTCGTCATCGAGCAGGGGCAGCTCGATGTCGGCAAAAGCCAAGTCGCGGTATTTGGCGGGGGCGAAAGCCTCGCGCGGCACTTCGGCCAGCAATTGGCGCACGCGCTCGTCTGAAACATTCCAGGGGCGCACTTGCTGCTCGATCATGTTGAAGCGTGCTTTTTCCAGGTTCATCGCGGGTTTTCCAGCAGAGGGGCAAAAAGAGATGAATTCTAGAATTTCCTCCTCTTTTCACAGGCATGCCGCACACGCAGCCACCCACGCAAACCAGGAGACAAGCCCCATGCACGCCACGCTTGACAAGCCCCAGCCGCTGCACTTCATGCCCCGCACCGCCCAGCCCGCCGCCCCGGCCAGCACGGGCCGCTGGAAAGTGGAGCAAATCGAAGCCTTGCTGAACCTGCCTTTTGCCGAGCTGATGTGGCAGGCCCAGCAGGTGCACCGCCAGCACTTCAACGCCAATGAAGTGGATTTTTCCTCGCTGCTGTCGGTGAAAACGGGCGGCTGCCCGGAAAACTGTGGCTACTGCTCGCAATCGGCCCACCACGACACGGGCCTGAAGGCCAGCAAACTGATGGAAGCCGACCAGGTGCGCCAGGCCGCGCGGGCCGCCAAGGCTTCAGGCGCGCAGCGCTTTTGCATGGGCGCGGCCTGGCGCGGCATCAAGGAGCGCGACATGCCCGCCATTGCCGAACTCATCCACATCGTCAAGCAGGAAGGGCTGCAAGCCTGCGCCACGATGGGCATGCTCGAGCCTGGGCAGGCCGAGCAGCTCAAGGCCGCCGGGCTGGACTACTACAACCACAACCTGGACTGCTCGCCCGGGTTTTACGGCAACGTGGTCAGCACCCGCAGCTACGAAGACCGGCTGCAAACCCTGCGCCGCGTGCGCGAGGCGGGCATCAACGTGTGCTCCGGCGGCATCATCGGCATGGGCGAAACGCGCCGCCAGCGCGCCGAGCTGATTGAGCAGCTGGCCAACCTCTGGCCGCAATACCCCGACAGCGTGCCCATCAACAACCTGGTGAAAGTGCCCGGCACGCCGCTGGAGAACGCGCCCGACGTGGACCCCTTCGAGTTCGTGCGCATGATTGCCGTGGCCCGCATCACCATGCCGCGCGCGCGTATCCGCCTGGCCGCAGGCCGCCGCCAGCTGGACGACGGCATGCAGACTTTGTGCTTTCTGGCTGGCGCCAACAGCATCTTCCTGGGCGAAAAGCTGCTGACCACCCCCAACCCCGACGCCGACGACGATCACCGCCTGCTCAAGCGCCTGGGCATGCGCGCCACAGACGCAGGCCAGTCCTGAGTCTGGGGGCCTGTTCAGAGCCTGTCCGCAGGCGCGGCAAGTGCGCACTTGGGGCGCGGCTTCGGGCGCTGTGCGGCGGCACGTCATTTCTGCGTGAAAGGCGAAAAAGCACAAACGGCCGCCGCCTCGCTGGCGGATGGCGAGGCCCGCCGCCCGGCCAGACGGCGGGCATGGCGCCCGCGAAGGTGCAGTTTTCCCTTGCGCTCCGGCGCAGACGGGCTGCCCTCAAGGCGACGGACTGGCAAATCCGCGTGAACAACACCATGCGCGCCGCACTGCCGGGCGGTTAGAACCTGTTCACAATCCGCCAGTGGGTGCGAAAAGCGCAGGCTTGGGGCCGCCTGCGGCTTTTGTGATAATTTGCTCCTTGATTCATAGCATGATGTCCTAGTGGAACGTGCGCTGAAGCCATTTTTGACTCCATGAATTCGCTCTTGTTTTTGAGGTAAAACGCCTGATGACTGGCTCTCTTGCCAACTCTTTAGCTGCGCCGCCTGCCGGCGGCTTGCCTGACTGGCCGCTGCTGGCCCAGTGGCGGGCCAGCGTGCAGGCGGGGCAGTTTGACGGGCACTTTCCGGGGCGGCCCATCCTGCCGGGGGCGTGGCTGCTGGATGCGGTGGCGGCGCAGGTGGAGGCGGCCTGCGGGCGGCGCGTGCTGGCGGTGCGCGAGGCCAAGTTTTTGTCCGCCGTGCCCGCCACGCCGCCCGGCCCGCTGCTGCGTTTGCATGCGCGGCTGGAGCCGGATCTGGCGCGCTTTGCGCTGATGCACGGCGCGGCGCTGACGTGCGCGGGCGCGCTGGCGCTGCAAGGGGGCGCATGAGCCGCAGCCCCGCCCCGCCCCAGGCTCCGCTGGAGCCGCCGCAGCGGCTGGCAGCAGGCAGCGCCGCCCCGTCCGCCGCCAGCGCCTGGCGGCAGCGGCCCGAGCGCAGTTCCATGTGGGTGCTGCGGCTGATGACCTGGCTTTCCTTGCGGCTGGGGCGGCGCGTCAGCCGGCTCATCCTTTATCCCATTGCGGCGTATTTCGTGCTGTTCGCCCCGGCGGCGCGGCGCGCCAGCCGCGACTTTCTGCGCCGCGCGCTGGGCCGCCCTGCGCGCATGGGCGATGGTTTCAGGCATGTGCTGGCTTTTGCTTCGGTGGTGCATGACCGCGTGTATTGGCTGCGCGGCCAGCATGAGCTGTTTGACGTGCGCCTGAGCGGCATTGAGCACGTGATCGGCCTGCGGCAGGCGGGGCGCAGCATCGTTTTCATGGGGGCGCACTTTGGCAGTTTCGAGGCGCTGCGCGTGCTGGGCGGGCGCTACGGGCTGGATGTGCGCATGCTCATGTACCCGGATAACGCGCGCATGGTCACGCAGACGCTGGCGGCCATCAATCCCGAGCTGACCGAAAGCGTGATCGCCCTGGGCCAGCCCGATGCCCTGCTGCGCGTGCACGAGCACATGGCCGCAGGCGGCTGCGTGGGCTTTTTGGCCGACCGCACGCTGCAAGAGGGCGATGGCAAGGCGCGCCTGCTGCCGTTTCTGGGCGATAAGGCCGCTTTTCCGCAGGGGCCGCTGCGGCTGGCGGCGCTGCTGCGCGCGCCGGTGGTGTTCATGGCGGGCATGTATCTGGGCGGCAACCAATACCATCTGGCGTTCGAGCCGATGGCCGATTTCTCGCATACGCCCGCTGGCGCGCGCGCGCAGGCGCTTGACCAGGCCCTGCAACGCTACGTAGCCCTGCTGGAGGCGCACTGTCTGCAAGCGCCGTGGAACTGGTTCAACTTCTATGACTTCTGGAATGCGTCTTCCCCGCCCCTGTCGCCTGGCTAGCGCCGCCGCGCTGCTGGCTGCCTGCTGCTGGCTGCCCGCCGCGCTGGCTGGCAGCTCCGCTCCGTCTGCGGCCGCCGCAGCGCCCGGCTGGGACGTGCCGCGCCTGATGCAGCTGCTGGCGCGCCATCCCACGGGCCGCGCCACGTTCACCGAGACCAAGACCATCGCGCTGCTGGACGAGCCGGTGGTCAGCTCCGGCGAGCTGCTCTACAGCCCGCCGGACCGGCTGGAAAAGCACACGCTCCAGCCCGAGGCGGAGTCGATGATCATCAACGGCAAGAACCTGACGCTGATGCAAGGCGGCCAGCGCCGCGAGCTGCGCCTGCCGCAGTACCCCGAGGTGGAGGCGCTGGTGGCCGCCCTGCGCGGCGCGCTGGCGGGCAGCCAGGCGCTTTTGCAGTCGCACTACGCGCTAGCGCTGGCGGGCAGTGAGGGCAGCTGGCAGCTGGCCCTCACCCCGCTGGACGAGCAGATGCGCCGCCGCTGGCTGCGCAAGGTCACCATCCGTGGCGCGCGCGGCGTGGTGCAAAGCGTGGAGATGGAGCAGGCCGACGGCGACCGCTCGCTGATGGAAATCCGGCCCGCGCCCGCAGCTGCGGCTGAAGCCGCAGCCGCGCCCGCTCCATCCGCCGCCAAGTGAAGCGCGCCGCCATCCTCGCCGCCTGGCTGCTGCTGGCCGCTGCGTGCGTGGCCGTCATGCTCGGCGCGCGCTACAGCACCGACATGTCGGCCTTTTTGCCCAGCCGGCCCAGCGCGCGCCAGCAGCTGCTGGTAGATCAGATACGCGACGGCGCGCTCTCGCGCCTGGTGCTCATTGGCCTGCAAGGCGGCACGCCCGCCGCGCGCGCCCAAGCCTCGCGCGATCTGGCCGCCCGGCTGCGCGCCGACGATGCCTTTGCCGCCGTCATCAACGGCGACGCCGCCAGCCGCGAGCGCGATGAAGCCTGGCTGCTCGCCCAGCGCTACGCCCTCAGCCCGCAAGTGACGCCCGAACGCTTCACGCCCGAGGGGCTGCGCGCGGCCCTGCAAGGCAGCATCGCCGCGCTGGGCGGCTCCGCCGGGCTGGCGCTCAAGGCCCTGCTGCCGCGCGATCCGACTGGCGAGATGAGCGCGCTCATCAGTCAAATGGCCGGCGGCCCTCTTCCCAACAGCAGCGAAGGCGTGTGGGCCAGCGGCGACGGCAGCCTGGCCCTGCTGGCGGCCCTGACCGCCGCTCCCGGCGCCGATACCGACGCGCAGGAGCGCGCGCTGGCACGGCTGCAAGCGGCTTTCGAGGCCGCTGCGCCCCCGGCTTCCGGCGTGCGGCTGCTCATGACCGGCGCGCCCGTTTTTTCCGTGGATGCGCGCCGCACCATCCGCAGCGAAGTCGGGCGCCTCTCGCTGGCGGGCACGCTCACCGTCTTTTTCATGATGCTGGCCTTCTACCGCTCGCTGCGCAACGTGCTCATTGGCCTGCTGCCCGTGGCCACGGGCATTGCCGCCGCCATCGCCGCCGTGGCGCTGGGCTTTGAAACCGTGCACGCCATCACCATCGGCTTTGGCACCACGCTCATGGGCGAAACCATCGACTACAGCATCTACTTTCTGGTGCAAAGCGGCGCGGGCGGCCATCCTGAAGCCGCCCGCCAGCGCGCCTGCTGGCTGCGCAGCTACTGGCCCACCATCCGGCTGGGCGTGCTCACCTCGGTGTGCGGCTTTGCCGCGCTGGCGTTTTCCAGCTTTCCGGGGCTGGCGCAGCTGGGCGTGTATTCCGTGGCCGGGCTGCTCACCGCCGCCGCCGTCACGCGCTACGTGCTGCCCGCGCTGCCCGCCGCGCCCGTGCCGCCCGGCAGCATCGCCTGGCTGGGCGCGCGCATGGCCGCACTGCGCCGCGCCATGCAGGCGCTGCGCTGGCCGGCGGCGGCCTGCGCGGCGGCGGCGCTGCTCATCGTCATCAGCCACGGGGCGGCGCTCTGGGCGCGGGGGCTGTCGGGCCTCAACCCCGCGCCGCTGGCGCTGCAAAAGCTCGACGAACGCCTGCGCGGCGAAGCGGGCGCGCCCGATCTGCGCTTTCTCGTCATCGCCCCCGCCGCCACGGCGGACGGCGCGCTGGCCGCCGCCGAACGCGCCGAGCGCCTGCTGGCCCCTTGGGTGCAGCGCGGCGACATCCTCCACATCGACAGCCCCGCGCGCTTTCTGCCCAGCGCCGCCGCCCAGGCCGCCCGCCGCGCCGCCCTGCCCGCGCCGGATGATTTGCGCCAGCGCCTGCAAGCGGCCACCAGCGGCCTGCCCATCCGCCCCGAACGCCTGGAGCCATTCGTGCAAGACGTGGCGCAGGCCCGCCAGCAGCCGCCCCTGACGGCCAGCGCCCTGCAAGGCGCCAGCTTTGACTTCGCCTTGCAAACCCTGCTGCTGCCGCGCGAAGGCGGCTGGGCCGCCCTGCTGCCCCTGCGCCTGCCGGACACGCTCGCGCCCGAAGACATCGCCCGCCTGCAAGCCGCCGTGGACCAGGCGCTGGCGGGCGCGCCAGAAGAAGCGGCGGCAAAAACAGCGGCGGATTCGATGGCGGATTCAGCGGCGGACGCGCCCTTCTTCCTGGACCTTGACGCCCAGACCGCCGCCCTGTTCGGCCAGTACCTGGACGAGGCCCTGCTCTTTACCAGCCTGGGCGCGGCGGCCATCCTGGCCGTGCTGGCCGCCGCCCTGCGCAGCGCCCGCGCCCTGCTGCGCGTGCTGCCGCCGCTGGCCGCCGCCGTGCTGCTCGTCATGGCCGCCCACGCGCTGGCGGGCACGCCGCTGACGCTGCTGCACCTCATTGGCCTGCTGCTCATCGTGGCCGTCGGCTCCAACTACGCGCTGTTTTTCAACCAGAACATCAGCAGCGCGCAAAGCGAAGGCGGCAGCGCCGCCGCCCTCGCCTCGCTTGCGCTGGCCAACGTTTCCACCCTCATCGGCTTTGGCGTGCTGGGCCTGTCGCAAGTGCCCGTGCTCCACGCCATCGGCGCTACCGTCGGCCCCGGCGCCCTGCTGGCGCTGCTGCTGTCCATGAGCTGGAGCACGCGCCAGCCGCCCCGCAGGGACGCGAAAGAGCGGACAGGCCAGGAGCGTGCTGCGGTTGTTTAGCTCCCATATCCATAGCATGATGTCCTAGTGGAAACTGCGCAGAACCCGTTTTCTATCCCTTGAAATTCGCTCTTGTTTTTGAGTCTGACGGCGAGCTGTGCACCAGCTCCGCTCCGCCGCGATCAGGGCGGCCCAAGGCCGGGCGCAAGTAAACTTGTTTGCCCCGGTTATTCGAGCGCCATCAAGCGCCACCCAACGCAACAAGGTTCACTTCATGCTGTTCAGCAAACTGATGCCCAAGGAGGGCAATTTTTTTGAACTGTTCAACCGGCACGCTGAGCACGTGGTCGAGGCGGCCCAGGCGTTTGGCAGGCTGGTGGAGCACTACGGCGATGCGGCGATGCGCCAGCAGCACACCCGCGAGGTGGACGGGGCCGAGCGCGCCGCCGACCGCGTTACGCACGAAGTCACGCGCCTGGTTCACACCACTTTCATCACGCCCATCGACCGCGAGCAGATCCACGCCCTCATCAATCAGATGGACGACGTGGCCGACTTGCTGCAAGACTGCGCCGAAGCCATGACGCTGTATGACGTGCAGCACATGACGCCCGAAGTGGCCCAACTCACCGCCTTGTGCATGCAATGCTGCGAGCGCGTGCGCGACGCGGTCGCCCTGCTGCCGCGCGTGGCCGAGCAGGCGGCGGCCGATGCGGCGCTGAAGTTCTGCGAAGAAATTGACCGCCTGGAGTCCGAGGGCGACCGCCTGCTGCGCGAGGCCATGAGCAAGCTTTTTCGGCAAGAGCCTGACGTGCGCGAGCTGATCAAGCTCAAGGCCCTTTACGAGCTGCTGGAAACCGTTACCGACAAGTGCGAAGACGTGGCCAACCAGATCGAAGGCGTCATCCTCGAAAACTCCTGACCCGCGACCAAGGCCCCAAATCCATGGAAACCGCCCAAGTGGCCCTGTGGGCCGTCGTCGCTCTGGTGGCGCTGGCCATCGCGTTTGACTTCATGAACGGCTTTCACGACGCGGCCAACTCCATTGCCACCGTCGTCTCCACGGGCGTGCTGCGCCCCACGCAGGCCGTGGTTTTTGCCGCCTGCTTCAACCTGCTGGCCGTGGCCATCTTTCACCTATCCGTGGCCGCCACCGTGGGCAAGGGCATCGTGCAGCCCGGCGTGGTGGACGCGCATGTGGTCGCCGGCGCGCTCACGGGCGCCGTGGCCTGGAACCTCATCACCTGGTACTACGGCATCCCCAGCAGCTCCTCGCACGCGCTCATCGGCGGCATCGTCGGCGCGGCCACGGCCAAGGCGGGCGCGGGCGTGCTGCTGGCCGGCGGCATTCTCAAAACGGTGGCCTTCATCTTCATCTCGCCGCTTCTGGGCTTCGTGCTCGGCTCGCTCATGCTGGTGCTGGTGGCGCGGCTGTTTCGCCGCATGCGCCCCAAAAAAGTGGACCGGTGGTTTCGCCGCCTGCAACTGCTCTCCGCCGGGGCCTACAGCCTGGGCCACGGCGGCAACGACGCGCAAAAAACCATCGGCATCATCTGGATGCTGCTCATGGCCACCGGCTACAGCGCGGCGGGGGCCGACGCGCCGCCTGTTTGGGTGGTGATTTGCTGCTACGCGGCCATTGCGGCAGGCACCATGTTTGGCGGCTGGCGCATCGTCAAGACGATGGGGCAGAAGATCACCAAGCTCAAGCCCGTGGGCGGCTTTTGCGCCGAAACGGGCGGCGCGCTCACGCTGTTTTTCGCCACCGCGCTGGGCGTGCCCGTGTCCACCACGCACACCATCACCGGCGCCATCGTCGGCGTAGGCTCCGCGCAGCGCGCCTCCGCCGTGCGCTGGGGCGTGGCAGGCAACATCATCTGGGCCTGGGTGCTCACCATTCCGGCCAGCGCCTTCGTGGCCGCGCTGGGTTATTGGCTCAGCAAGGCGCTGTTCTGAGAGCCTGTTCAAAGTCTGGCCTTGAGGAGCAGCGGGCTGGGATGGCCGCAAGGTGCAGATTGCAGACAGCCTTGCAGCCTGCTTGAGACCCAGCGAGGATTCGCGGCGCCCAAGGCCGCCCCCCAGAAGACTGCGAATCCGCACTTTCGCATTCACGCATGAGCTATGGATAGGCACTCAAAGTCTGCTCGTGGACTGGACTTTTTAGCTCCTTTATCAATAGCAATATGTCCTAGTGGAAATTGCGCTGAGGGTCATTTTTGGCGCCCTGTATTTGCTTCTGTTTTTAAAAGCGCCTCCGGCAGTTGGGGCAGCATGAAGCTCCTGTTTATTGACTGTGTCTGCAACGCCTGCGCCGTCGGTCTCTACGCTTTTCTGCAACAAGCTGCTGATAGCAAGCAACGCCTCACATCTTGTTGAATTCTGTTGTACCTTGATGACTGTTGCATTGGTTTGACGCAATTGTGGATGACCTCGCCGTCAGAAGCGGTCCCAAGCCAGCGCAAATGATGAGACTGCCCGAAAATCAGAAGCTCTGAAGCAAGGCAAACACAATGAGTTGCCATGACAAATAAAATATGGGAAGTTACGAACAATCGAACAATGATGATGGAGTTTGCGCTTACGTACATTCAAGGCATCGCGCGATATGAATCTGTTTGAACATTGGTTTTTCTGGCTGGTGCTGCTGGCGGTTGTGCTGGCTGCAGTTGCCGCTTTCTGGCTGCTGTGGCGATCGGATGAAGGCAAGGCGCAGCATCATGCCCATGCCGCGCGCAAGCTGCGCGTGCCTCCTGAGCAGTGGCCGTTGAGTGCACGCCCCGTGCTCAACACGCTGGAGCGCAGCGTATGGCTGCAATTGACGCACATCTTTCCTGAAAGCATGATCATGGTGAAGATGCCTATCACCCGCTTTACGGTGCCACGCCGGGGCGAAGAGGCGCGCGACTGGTTCGAGATGCTCAACAGTCTGTACTGCACTTTCACGATTTGCAGTGACGAAGGCCGCGTGCTGGGCTGTGTGGACGTGGCAGGCCCTAGCGGCGTTTCAGCAGCCCATAGCAATCTCAAGCACCAGTTGCTGTCGCAATGCGGCATTGCCTACTTTCTGCTTTCGCCAGGCGCAGCATTGCCGCCAGCTGAGGCTTTGCGTTCGCGCTTTCTTGGCATCCACGACAGCACTGCGTCAGACTTGGCACGCCTGCAACAGGCGCGCCAGCAGCTACACAAGGCGCTGGATCGCAAGCGCAATATCCGCAATGACAGCGGCCCTGCAAGCTGGCAACAGAACGACTCCTTCCTCGCACCTTTCGATAGCCGTCACAACAGTCTTTCACGGTAAGTAAAAGCAGAAGACGGGTGGCCTGTAAACCGTCCGTTGCCAAAAGCCCCGCCAGAAGCTGGCGGGGCTTTTTTCTTTGATGCACCCCGCATCATGCGGTTACACATGAATAAATTAACCTGAATCAATTTCGCAGAAGAACCCATGCCACGGCTTTGATTACCATTCTTCCACCAATGTTTTTGGGTGGCTGGCGGGGGTCTGGCCACTTGCTAAACAGCGGTTTCTGCAACGAAAGAGAGGGTCTTCGACCATGAAAGCAACCACCATCCGCAAATCACTGCTTTGCTCGGCCATTGGCGCATGCCTGATGGGCACATCCGCCTTTGCCGCTGATCCCGTTGTGTCCACCACAGGCGGCCTGCCTGGCTATGAAGTCATCAAGGCTTCTCCCAGTATCGACAAGCTCCAGCGCGTCAAGCAAACGCTGGTCGCTCCGCCGAACGTGCCTGAACACTCCCTCAAATCGCCCGCCGCCCCGCGCGTGGTGCAGGTGGAAATGACGATTGAGGAAAAAGAAATTGAAGTTGAGCCTGGCGTGTTCATGTGGGCTTTTGCTTTCAATGGCACCGTGCCCGGCCCGATGATCATCGTGCACGAAGGCGACTATGTTGAGCTGACGCTCAAGAACATGGCCAAGAACCAGCTGGTTCACAACATTGACTTCCACGCTTCCACCGGCGCTATGGGCGCTGGCGATCTGACCCACGTGCAGCCTGGCCAGGAAGTGGTGGTGCGCTGGAAGGCCGTCAAGCCCGGCACCTTTGTGTACCACTGCGCCCCTGGCGGCCCCATGATTCCCTGGCACGTGGTGCATGGCATGAATGGTGCCATCACGGTGCTGCCCAAAGGCGGCCTGAAAGACAAGAACGGCAAGTCCATCAAGTACGACAAGGCCTATTACATCGGCGAGCAGGACTTTTACCTGCCCAGGGATGAAAAAGGCAATTTCAAACGCTTTGACACCGCTGCCGAATCCATGGCCGACGACAAGGAAGTCATGGACAAGCTGATTCCCAGCCATATCGTGTTTGGCGACCGCAAATACGCCTACACGGGCGAAAAGGCCATGACCGCCAAAGTGGGCGAAACCGTCATGTTCTACCACTCGCAGGCCAACCGCTTTTCGTATCCTCACCTGATCGGCGGTCACGGCGACTATGTGTGGGAACGCGGCAATCTGGCTGATCCACCCGCTCAAAACCTGGAAACTTGGGCCATTGCAGCCGGCTCCACCGGCGCGGCCATGTACACCTTCCGCCAGCCTGGCGTGTATGTGTACCTGAACCACAACCTGATCGAATCCGTGAACTTGGGCGCCCTGGCTCACGTGAAGGTTGATGGCAAGTGGGACAACAACCTGATGGAGCAGCTCGTTGCTCCGCGCGCCTACAAGGAATAAGGCGACATGACGGATGGCCGCAAGCTATATTGCGGCCATCTGCCAGGGCGGAGTCTGGCGGCTCCGCCAAAAACAGTTCCTTTCCAGCAGCCCGCTTTTTCCGGGGCGGGCTGTTTCTTCAGGCAACCGGAAACCAGAAATTTCACGGCTGCTTGGCCAGCAGTCATTCAGGCAAGGAGACACAGTGATGAACATGCTCAGGAAGTGGATGGCAGTTTGCCTTTGCATATTCGGACTGTGGGCCGGCGCCGCCCAGGCGCGCGACATCACGTTTGATCTCCGGGACGCAAACGGGCCTGTCACGCAAAAGAGCTACCCGGGCAAATACCTGCTTTTGGCCATTGGCTACACCTCCTGCCCGGACATTTGCCCGACCACGCTGTATGAATATGGCCTGGTCATGAAGGCCCTCAAAAACCCGGACGCCATCCAGCCCATCTTCGTCACCATCGATCCGGTGAATGACGACGTCGAGCGACTCAACACCTACACCCGCTTTTTTGACGAGCGCATCGTCGGCCTGACGGGCGAGATGAAAAACATTCAGGCTTTGGCGGATCAGCTGGGCGCCACCTTCGGCTACCGCATGGACGGCAAGAAAGTGGACAACCCGAAGCCGGGCATGAGCTACACCGTCTATCACAGCGCCCTGATCTACCTCATCGACCCCGATCGCAAGCTGATGGACGTGTTTGACTACCAGATTGGCGCCAAAGGCCTGACCGAAGCGCTGGACAAGGTGCTGGGCGATGGCAAAGGCGGCCCCGCTCCCAAAGCCGCCGCGCCTGAAAGCAACAAACAGGACACGCCGCAGACAGCTGCGCCCGCCGCCGCAAACGGCAAAGCGGCCTGCGCCCTGCCCGCCGGTTTCGAGGCCGCCAAGCAAGCCGTGGCGCTGAAAGACGTGATGGCTGACGCGCCGGCAGACAAAGTTGTTCTCCTCAATCTCTGGGCGCTGTGGTGCGCGCCCTGCCGTACGGAATTGCCCTTGCTCGACAAACTGGCCGCCAGTCAGAAAGCCATGAAAGTTCAAACCCTGAATCTGGGCGACAAAGAGCCTGACATCGCCACCCTGTTTGCCAAGATGGGCCTGAAAAACCTGCCGCAAACCCGCACACAAGGCAGCGACGTGCTTCAGCGCTTGGGCGCGCCCGGCCTGCCCTTCACCGGCCTGTTTGTAAACGGCAAGATGGCCGCAGCCAAGAGCGGCATGATTGACAAGACCGACGCACTGGCCGAATACGCCCAATGCGCCGCTGCAAGCCAATAAACGCAGCACCGGCCGGGGGCGATTGGTGAATCCGTTGTCTCTGGCGATCTCCGTTTTTTTTCAACTCACCACTGAAAGGAGCATCCAATGAAAATCAAATACGCCGTCGCTGTGGCCGCCGCCCTGCTGGCCGTGCAAGCGCAAGCCGCAGACGCCTCGCACACCGAGCTGAAAGACTGCGCCATTCAGGAAGTGCTGCCCGGCAAAGACATGACGGGCGCGTTCGCGCGCATCGTCCACACCGGCCCGGCCGTGGACGTGGTCAAGGCCGAAGTGCCCAGTGTTTCCCAGCGCATTGAATTGCACAGCATGGTCATGAAAGATGGCGTCATGACCATGACGCAAATGACCGACGTCAAGATCAACGCTGGCGAGCGCGTGTTCAAAAAAGGCGGCGATCACGTCATGCTGTTTGACGTGGCGAAAAAGCCTGAAATCGGCAGCAAGCACACCATGACGCTTTATTTCAGCGACAACACCAAGGCCTCTTGCGAAGCCGTGGTCAAGTCGGTGCAAGACGTGATGAAAGACGCCGGCATCGACCCCAACAGCGCCAATGACGCCCACGGCGGCGGTCATGGAAAGCACTGATTCAAGCACTGATCGTTCTTGAAAACCTGTTCGCAGACCGCCCGGGTCCGCGTTTTTCACACACACGAACGGACTTGGCACAGGTTCTGAGACGAATCAGTATTTAAGCAATGGCGGCTGCAATGCCGCCATTTTTTTGCAGGAGAAAGCCCCATGAAAAGACGCGATTTCGTTCTCTCGGCAGCCAGCAGCATGGCCCTGGCGCATGCAGGCGCATGGGCCAGCGCCACGCCAGCCGCTCCTGCGGCCCCATCGCTTTATGAACCCACGCGTTATGTTTTCGTTGCCGACAAGATGAGCAACTTCATCAGCGTGATTGACCTCGTTTCAGGCAAGCATGTTGAATCGCTGGATTTCGGCATTCGCCCCCACGTTTTTGAAATGGCGCGCGACGACGCCATGATGGCTGTTGCATCGCCCGAGGCCACGCAAATTTGCTTTTTCAACCTGAAAACGCGCGAAACCACGCGCATGAAACTGCCCGCGCCGGTTTACCAGATCTTTTTCGTGCCGCAATCCAAGCTGGTAGCTCTTGGCATGCGCGACTGCGTGGGCATGATTGACTACGACGAATACACGCTCAAGGTATTTAACCGCAAGTTTGATTCGCCCAACCGCAAAACCGTCCTGGATTCCTTCTATTTCCTGTTGTTCAGCTCCTTCAGCCAATCATTCTGGGTGCTGGATGAAGAAAAGCCGCGCATTTTCCATAAATACGGAAAAGACAGCGCCGACTCCAAGTGGGATGAGATTGATTTCTCCGGCCGCATCAAAACCAGCCGTGGTTTTGACGTGGGCATTTCCAGCCCCGAAGACTATTTGCTCACCATGACCACGGAAGACGGCAACGAAGGGCTGATCTACTTTCCCGAAAGCGACAAGCTGCTGAGCACCGGCTCCATGCGCACCACCAGGAACACCTACAAGCCCATGCTCATGCCGTATATCGACTTCTATACCAAGAATGTCATTTTCGGCAACAAAGAAGGCCAGATGGCCCACTTTGACCTCGAAAGCGGCAGCGACAAGCCCGAACGCTTCACCGTGGATTTTTCGCCCCGCTTCATTCGCAGCGGCTGGCTGGAAAGCACCTGGGTGCTCGCTGGCGACAAGGGCATCATGTTCCAGTCCCTCAAAGACCCGGCAGACCGCAAAGTCTTCCGCTTCGTGGCCGAAGTCACCAACGTCTGGGTCACGGGCGACAGCAAAACCGCGCTCATCACCATCGACGAGGGCTATCCGCAGATCATTCCCTACGACATCCGCACGCGCGAGCGGCTCAAGCCCATTCTCACGCCCGGCGTGTCCATGGCCAACATCATCCGCATGAGCAGCAACAACAGCATTTGCTACTGAACGCGGCAGGCGAAAACAGACGAGAGAAAACGCCTGTTTTCGCTCTTTTATTCATAGCATCAGGTCCTAGTGAAACGGGCGCGAGGCCCGTTTCTTGCCCCTTTAAATTTGCTCCTTTTTCAGGGGCGCGCGCTCCGTTTTCCGCCGCTTTTTCTTTCCTGTTTTCCAGGACGGGCGCCCGGCTCATGGCCGGTAGCGGTAATGCCCCGTCACCGGCCAGCGCAGCAGCGCATCTTCTTCCTGCGTGCCTGCGCCCACGTTATGAATGACCAGCGGCGTGCCGCTGGCGCTTTTACGGTCGGAAATGATGCCGATATGCGGCAGGTTGCCTGGCAGCATCCAGGTCACCATGTCGCCGGGCCGGTAATCCCCAGGCTGGCGGCTGGCGGGCAGCGACTGGCCCCGCCGCCGGAAAAACACGGCCAGATTGGGCACACGCCGGTGGTCAATGTTCGTATCGGGGCGCTTTAGCCCCCACAGCTTCGGGTAGGCGGGCCAGGCGCGGCGCATGTCTTCGTGCACGAGCTGCTGCAAATCCACGCCCTGTGCGCGCCAGGCGCGCACCACCACATCCGTGCACACGCCTGCTTGCGCAGGCACATCGCCCATCGGGTAGCGGATGCGGCGGTAGTCGCCGTCGTAGCGCGTGGTCACGCCAATTTGCGCGCGGGCGGCCCGCACCAGCTTCAGGGCGTGCGCAGGGGCCGCCGTTTCCGCGCTGCCTGCTGCCAGCGCCGGGCCTGCCAAGGCTACGGCGCAGCCTGCCAGCAGCGCCAGCGCGGTGCGGCGGCGGGCATTCATTTCTTCTTGCTCCCGATCTTCGATTCCGTGCCCGCCAGCAGGCGGCGCATGTTTTCGCGGTGCCGCCACAGCAGCAGCAGCCCCATCAGCGACAGCGCCATCAACACCGCCGCGTTGGCTTGCCACAGCCAGCCATTGCCCGCCAGATACAGGGCGGGCGCCAGCACGGCAGCCGTCAGCGCCGCCAGCGAGGAATAGCGCGAAACCAGCGCCACGCTCACCCAGACCATCACCACCGCCAGGCCCAGCAGCGGCTGCCAGCCCAGAATCACTCCCGCAGCCGTCGCCACCCCCTTGCCGCCTTTGAAGCCGAAAAACACCGGATACAGATGCCCCAGAAACGCCGCCACCCCCGCCACGGCTGCAGCAGCAGGCGGCAAGCCCGCGCCAAACCACCCCAGCAACGCCACAGGCAGCCAGCCCTTGAAAGCATCCAGCAGCAACGTGGCCGCCGCCGCCTTTTTGGAACCGGAGCGCAGTACGTTTGTCGCCCCCGGATTGCCGCTGCCATAGCTGCGCGGGTCCGCCAGTCCCATTGCGCGGCTGACGATGACGGCAAAGCTGAGCGACCCCAGCAAATAAGCCCCCACGGCAATAGCCAGCAAGGGCCAGACGGTTTCATTCATGGCAGATGTCTCCTTCTTCAAAACCTGCGAAAAGCGGCCGGGCATTGTAGAGGCCGTTTCAAAGGCAAATGTCATGCGCGCCGATATCGTTCTGCTTGGAAACAGGTGGATTTTTCAAATGCTTATTTCACCCGGTCTGGCGCCTGAACCATTTTCAGAACCGGCGGAAAAAATCATGCTGTTTCACTCTAGGAGCCGGATATTGATAAGCCACTGGGGACTGATATTCAACTTTTTGAGGCGATCGACCCATCCATTCCCGATTGAAATAGCGATCCATTTCACGATGGCCTGAAACCTTCTTTTTCATCACGCCAAATGAGCGGCGCTGTTTTTGACGATCCAATTGCCTGGCGGTAATGGGAGGGAGCAAGGCGCAAACCATAAACGGCCCTGCGCCATATTTGCGACCCGGCTTTGCGCCTACGAAGACACACCCATGAGCAGGCTGCGGACGGGTTCGCAGCGCTGCTAGCTGACACGGCCCGTTTCAGGCCAGCGCCAGCGCAAGAGCTGCCACGCGGCCAAGCCAACGAGGAGGAAGGAAAAAGAGGCCAAAGCCAAGGTCATGGCCGAGTGCATGACCAGCGGCGCGACAACGCCTGCCACCAGCCCATTGACGGCGGAGCTGGCGGCGGCCTGCAAAGAAGAGGCCATGCCCCGGCGGGAAGGAACGACATCCAGCGCCAGCAAGGTGACAGCGGGCGTCATGAGCGCCCAGCCAAAGGAAAAAATGGCGATGGGCACAAAAGCCCACCATGCGCTGGGCGGCAGCAGGGCGCTGGCCGCCAGGTTGATGAGCGAGATGGCGGTCATGATGACAAAGCCATCGCGGATTTGGCGGCGGGGCGGCACGCGCCCGGCCTTCTGGCCGGAAAGCCAGGAGCCGCCCATGATGCCGCCAATGCTGAAAAAGAAGAACCAGAAAAACTGTGTGGGTTCCAGCCCCAGAATGCGCCCCAGAAAGGCCGGCGCCGCCAGGATGTAGAGAAACATGCCGTTGAAAGGCACGCCGGAGGCCAACGTCAGCAGCATGAAACGCCCATTGCCTGCAAGCTGGGCGTAGCCGCGCAAGAGATCGCCCGCGCGAAAAGGCTGGCGCTGCGCCAGCGGCAACGACTCGGGCAGCAGACGGAAGTTGATCAGCCACAGCGCCGCGCCAATAGCGGCGAGAAACCAGAAAACAGCGTGCCAGCCCCAGGCGTGCGAGAGCGCGCCGCCGATCATGGGAGCGACAGCGGGCGCGACGCCAAAGAAGATGGTGATCTGGCTCATGACGCGCTGCGCTTCGGCAGGGCGGAAGATGTCGCGCACGACGGCGCGCGAGACCACGATGCCCGCGCCAGTGGAAAAGCCTTGCAGGGCGCGGCAGACGATGAGCTGCTCCACATTGGGCGCCAGGGCACAGCCGATGGATGCGAGGGTGAAGACGACCAAGCCGCCAAGCACGACGGGGCGGCGGCCCAGGCTGTCGGAAAGCGCGCCGTGAAAGAGGTTCATGAACGCGAAGCCGAACAGATAGGCCGAGAGGGTTTGCTGCATTTGCGTGGGGCTGGCAGCGGTGGCCTGGGCGATGGCATCAAAAGCAGGGATGTAGGTGTCGATGGAAAAGGGACCCAGCATGCCCAGAATGGCCAGCAAAATGGCAAGCGCCCAGCGGGGGCCTTGCCAGGCAGATTGGGGTTCAGTGGCGTTCATGAAAAGCGTGACGAAGCGAGAAGCGCCTTGACAGGCAGGCAAGGCGCGGGACGGGCCGGCAGATGCTGCGGCAGACGCTCTGGCAAGCGCGGTGACGTATCGAAAAGAGGAGCTAAATAAAGGTGGCAAAAAGTGGCTCTCGCGCACTCTGCACTAGGACGTATCGCTATTGATAAAGGAGCAAAATAACGCTGCGCGTCCGCCGCCTGGGCCGCACTTTCGCCCCTTGCGGCCAAATTGTGAACAGGCGGCTAGCGTCTGCGGCTGCGGGGCTTTTGCCCAATGGCTTCCATCTGGCGGTCTCTGCGCTCCATGCGTTCGCGCTCTTCACGTTCCATGGCCTTGCGCTTGGTGTAGCCTGTGGCATCGGCCCAGTTCCACCAGACAAAGGCGCCTGCAAAGGGGGAGAGCACCCACCACCACGACCATTCGGCCACGGGAGACACCTCAAAATATTTCAGCAGCATGAAAATGACGCCCAGACCCACCAGATACATTGCTATTCCTCTGTCGAAATGTTTGTTTTCACAACCCGGCAAACTGGCTGCCAAGCGTGCTGTCAACCGTGCGCAGGCAAGCCGCGTTGTTGAGGCGTAGCTTAACTTCTCCCATGACAAGAGGAACACAGACCATGAAACACCTTCTGCTTGCACTGGCCTGCGTGGCAGCTGCCGGCCCGGCTGTGGCCGACGAGGGCATGGCGAAGGCCAAGAACTGCCTGGCCTGCCATTCGGTAGAAAAGAAAATGGTGGGGCCTAGCTTCAAGGACATCGCCGCCAAGGGCGGAGATGCTGGCAAACTGGCTGACAGCATCAAAAATGGCAGCAAGGGCAAATGGGGCGCCATTCCCATGCCGCCCAACCGGGTGTCGGATGAAGAGGCGCAGCAGCTGGCCGCATGGGTGTTGTCGCTGAAATGAGCCAGGCGGCCCGTTTGCCGCGTGTGCCATAAAAAAGCCCGCATCAAGCGGGCTTTTTTCATGGGTGATCAGGGATGGAGGGCCGCGCCCTTATTCCATGTGCAGGCCGCCGTTGCACGAGAAATTGGCGCCGGTGGTAAAGCCCGAGTCCTCACCGGCCAGCCAGCCGACGATGGAGGCGATTTCGTGCGGCGTGCCCAAGCGTTTGACGGGAATGGCCGCCACGATTTTTTCAAGCACATCAGGCCGGATGGCATTGACCATGTCGGTGCCGACGTAGCCGGGGCTGACGCTGTTGACCGTCACGCCCTTGCCCGCCAGCTCCTGCGCCAGCGCCATGGCAAAGCCGTGCATGCCCGCCTTGGCGGCCGAGTAGTTGGTCTGCCCGGCCTGGCCTTTCCTGCCGTTCACGGAGCTGATCTGGATGATGCGGCCCCAGCCTTTGGCCACCATGTCGGGAACCACCTGCTTGGTCACGTTGAACACGCCCGAGAGGTTGGTGTTGATGACGGCGTCCCATTCTTCGCGCGTCATTTTCACGAACATGCGGTCGCGCGTGATGCCGGCGTTGTTCACCAGCACGTCCACGCCGCCATGCTCCTCCTTGACGCGTGCGAAGGCATCTACGGTGGATTGCCAGTCAGCCACGTCTGCCACGCTGGCGTAAAAGGAGAAGCCCTGTGCGGCTTGCTCGTCCAGCCACTTCTTGTAGTCGCGCGTCAAGCCGCAGCCTGCGACGACTTTGAAGCCTTGGCGGTGCAGTTGCTGGCAGATGGCGGTGCCGATGCCGCCCATGCCGCCTGTCACGTAGGCAACTTTCTGGTTCATGTGGAGGTCCTCCTTTGCTTTGAAAAAAATGGCTGGTCAGCGTCCACTCCACTGGCGCTGACAGCCGATGAGGGCCTGACTGCCCGCCAGAGCCGCCTCGCGCAAGGCAGCCTGGCAGGCTCCCTGGAATCAGGCCTTAGCCTTCACGTAGCGCCCTGGCGCTGGTTCAATGGGCTTGCGGCCATAGCTGGCAGGCGCGGGCACCTGCTTGCCAGCGTGGGCGGCCAGCCATGCAGACCAGTCGGGCCACCAGCTGCCGGGGTGTTCGGTAGCGCCTTCCAGCCATTGGTCCACGTCGGCAGGCAACTGGCCGTCTTCGCGCAGCCAGTAGTTGCGCTTATTGGCCTGGGGCGGGTTGATCACGCCGGCGATGTGGCCGGAAGCGCCCATCACGAAACGCCGCTCGCCGGGCAGCGCCTGCGCGCTGGCGTAAGCGCCGCCGATGGGCACGATGTGGTCTTCGCGCGAGCCATACACGTAAAACGGCACGTGCAGCTTGCGCAAGTCGATTTTTTCGCCGCACACGGTGAGCTTGCCGGGCTTGACAAGGTTGTTTTCCAGATAGGTGTTGCGCAGATACCAGGCGTAGAAGGGGCCGGGCAGGTTCGTGGAGTCGCTGTTCCAGTACAGCAGGTCAAACGGGGGCGGCGTTTCGCCCTTGAGGTAGTTGCCCACCACGTAATTCCAGACCAGATCGTTAGGCCGCAAAAAGCTGAAAGTGCTGGCCAGTTCCTTGCCCTTGAGCAGGCCGCCCTTGCCCATCTGCAATTCGCGGAACTGCACGGAAGGCTCGTCGATGAACACATCCAGCACGCCCGTGTCGCCAAAGTCCACCAGCGTGGTCAGCAGCGTGACGCTGGCCACGGGGAAAGCGCTCTTGCGGCCCTTGGCCTTGGCGTGCCGCGCCGTCAGCACCGCCAGCGCCGTGGTCAGCAGCGTGCCGCCCACGCAAAAGCCCAGCGCGTTGGTTTGTTCCGCGCCCGTGATGTCGCGCACCTGCTCGATGGCGGTGATGACGGCCTGCTCGATGTAGTCGTCCCACGTTTTTTGCGCCAGCGATTCGTCGGCGTTGCGCCAGCTCACCACGAAAGTGCGGTTTCCTTGCGCCACGGCGTAGCGCACGAAGGAGTTGTCGGGCTGCAAATCCAGGATGTAGAACTTGTTGATGCACGGCGGCACGATGAGCAGCGGCTTTTCATGCACTTTTTCCGTCAGCGGTTTGTATTCGAGCAGCTGGAACAGCTCGTTTTCAAACACCACGGCACCCTCGGTCGTGGCCACGTTGCGGCCCACTTCAAACTGGCTCTCGTCGGTCATCGACATATGGCCTTGCTGAATGTCGCGCACCATGTTCGCCAGGCCCTGCGCCAGACTCTGCCCTTGCGTTTGCAGCGCCTTTTGCTGCGCTTCGGCATTGAAGGCCAGAAAGTTGCTCGGCGCGGCCGCCGCAATCCACTGCTCGGTGGCAAAACGCAGGCGCGCCTTGGATTTGGCGTCGCCCTCGGCGGCATCGGCCAGCGCCATCAGCGTGCGGGCGTTGAGCAGGTACAGCGCCGCCGTCCAGGCCGCCACCGGGTTCTGCTTCCAGGCTTCGCCCTTGAAGCGGCGGTCCTTGATTTCAGGCGGCGCTTGCAGGCTGCGGTTCCACAGCGCCGTGGCTTCCTTCATGTATTCGTCCTGCAACTCGCGCAGTTTTTCCGGCGCAAAGCGCAGCACCGGCATGGCGGGCGGCAGCGGATTGGGCGCGTCGCCCTGCTGCAATGACTGCACGGCTCTGGCCCAGTCGCCCATCCAGTCGCTTTGCCAGGGCATTTTGAAAATGGGCGCGAACGGCTGCGTCTGTCCCATCCAGGGCCACGCGCCAAAAGACGCAAAAGGGTTCGAAGGCTGAGCCATGCAATTACCTCCTTGTTAAAAGTGCGGTCTACAGCAAGGCCAATGTAAGCGGGAACGCGCGCTTCGGCTATGGGATAAAACCCTTCATGGAAAGACGCGCCAGATTGACGGAAATCAATGCGTGCAAGCAGCGGCCATGCAGTTTCCTCTCCATCGCCGCAAAGGGCGGGCGGCGCTTTGTTGCGGCGCTTTCAAGGCCTGCCCGCAGCCAAGTCCCGAAGCGCGCCACAAGCCCGGAGCGGGCGGCCCGCTGCCTGCCAGGCAGCATCAATAACAGGAGCAAAAATAGCGGGGCTAAATACCGTCTGGCGCAATATCCACTAGGACGTATTGCTATGGATAGAGGAGCGAAATAAAGACGGAAAACGCCGTGCCCCCGCCGCCTGCGGCTTGCCATTCCGAACCGTTTTCTCGCACTTGCGGCCAGGCGGCGGGCCAGCTTTCTGAACAGGCGCTCAAGGGCGCAGGCGGCGGGCCAGTTCGCCTGCCGTCAGGGACTGAAGGGCGGGCCAGTCATCAGCCAGCGCGCCATGCTGCCAGGCGGCCTGGCAGGCGGCAGGCCAGGGGTGTGCGCCTGCGGCCAGGCGGGCGCCAATCAGGCCGGCCAGCACATCGCCCGTGCCGGGCGTGGCCAGGCGGGCATTGCCGGTGGGGTTGATGCACGGCGGCTGCCCGGGCGCGGCGATGACGGTGCCGGAGCCTTTGAGAACAACGACGGCATCCAGCCGCGCGGCCAGCGTGCGTGCGGCGGCCAGCCGGTCTTGCTGCACGGCGCTGGCGCTGCTGCCAAGCAAACGCGCAGCCTCCAGCGGGTGCGGGGTGAGCACAGTCGCATGGCCTTCGGCGCTGCGCTGGCGCACGGCGGCCTGCAAAGCCGTGCTGGCCGCCAGGGCATTGATCGCATCGGCATCCAGCACCAGGCGCGGGCAGGCGCGCAGCACCGCCGGCAGCACGGCTTGCACGGCCTGGCCGCCGCCACAGCCGCACACGGCGGTGATGGCGCGCAGCTCCAGTGCCGAAAAGCGGCGCAGCATCAGCTCCGGCTCCGGCAGCGCCGCCCAGGCGGCAGGCGCCGGCTCGCCTGCGTCAGCCAGCGGGCAGACATACACGCGCCCCGCGCCCGCGTGCAAAGCGGCGCTGGCAGCCAGCCAGGCCGCGCCCGTCATGGCCGTGCCGCGCGCGGCGCTGCACTCGCCGCCAATCACGGCCACATCGCCAAAACAGCCCTTGTGGCTGGCATGAGGGCGGCAGGCGGCGGGCGGCGCCGGCGCGGCAGGCTGGGCGCCCAGCCAGGCGGCAGGCGGCTCGCCAGCGGGCAGGGCGGCGGGCGCGCCCAAGTCGTCAAACCACACCGTGCCGCAGGCATCGCGCCCATGCGCGGTGAAAAGCCCCGGCTTGGCCGTGAGCAGCGTGAGCGTGTGGCGCTCGGCCCGTGGCGCAGGCAAGGGCTGGGCCATGTGGCCGGTATCGGCGTTGAGACCTGTGGGCACATCCAGCGCCAGCACGCGGGCGGCGCTGGCATGCATGTGCGCCAGCCAGCCGGCCATGCGCCCTTCGGGCGGGCGGGTAGCGCCTATGCCCAGCAGCGCGTCCACGCACAAGTCTTGCGCGCCCAGCCCGGCAGGCGGCTCATCCGTAAAGAGCACGCCAGCGGCGCGCGCGCGCTGCAGCGAGCAGCGCGCATCGGGCGGCAAGCGCTCTTCTTCGCCCAGCCAGCTCACCACCGGGCGCATGCCCCAGGCGTGCAGATGCATGGCGGCTTCCAGCCCGTCGCCGCCGTTGTTGCCAGGGCCGCAGGCCAGCCAGATCACGCGCGCATGAGGCGCCAGCGCCAGCGCCAGCCGCGCGGCAGCCAGCCCCGCGCGCTGCATGAGCGTGTGCGCCGCAAGGACCTGCATGGCCGCATGCTCCATCCGGCGCGTGGCAGCCACGCTGTGAAGCGGCAAAGGAGTCTGGCGGGTGATGCGGAACATGAAATCTCCGGTTCAAAGGCTGCGAAATCCTGATTCTGGCAACGCCAGGAAGCGAAGGCGCTCATTTCTGCGCTTCAAAGGCGATAGCGGCTAACCCAGTCTGCTCTAAGAACCTGTTCAAAATCCGTCCGTGGGTGCAAAAAGTGCGAACTCGGACGCCCGTGGGCCTTGCACATCCTCCTCGCCGGGCTGCAATTGGGCAGCAAGACCCGCCAGCGGCTTGCGCCTTGCGGCCCATCACGATTTCGCACTTTTGCTTCTTGCAGCCAAGCCCTGAACAAACTCCGGATGCAGCGAAAAAAGCCCGGAGCGCAGACGCAAAAGCCGGCGGCGCCGGGCGCGGCTTCTTGGGCGGGCGCGCCTGCATCCTGGCAAGGCTCGATGTGACAATCCGCGCCCATGAATCTTTTGTTTGACGAAGCGGGCAAATTTCTTGCGGGCCGCATTCTTTCGGAGGCCGAGGCATCGGCGCAGGTGGAGCTGGACTCGGGCAAGCGGGTGAAAGTCAAGGCGGCCAATCAGCTTTTGCGCTTTGACAAACCCGCGCCCGCCGATTTGCTGGCGCAGGCAGGCGAAATGGCGGCGCAAGTGGAGCTGCCGCTGGCCTGGGAATTCGCGCCGGAAGACGAATTCGGCTTTGCCGCGCTGGCGGCCGATTACTTTGGCGGCGCGCCCGGCGCGGCAGAGCAGGCGGCCATGCTGATGGCGCTGCACGGCGCGCCGCACTACTTTCGCCGCGCGGGCAAAGGGCGCTTTCGCAAGGCCGCCGCCGACATCGTCGCGCAGGCGCTGGCGGCCATCGAAAAGAAAAAGCAGATTGCCGCGCAAGTGAGCGCCTGGGCGGCCGAGCTGGCGGCCGGGCGCTGCCCGGCGGAAATCGAAGCGCAGCTCTACAAAATCTTGTTCAAGCCCGACAAAAACGCGCCCGAATACAAGGCCGTGGTGGAAGCGGCGCGCGCCACGCAACTGGCCCCGCTGGAGCTGCTGAAGAACGCGGGCGCCATCGCCTCGGCCTACCAGTTTCACTGGCAGCGCTTTTTGTTCGAGCACTTTCCCAAAGGCACGCAATTTCCGCCGCAGGCGCTGGCCGCTGCGCTGACGCCCGCAGATGACTTGCCGCTGGCTGACGTGCAGGCGTATTCCATTGACGACTCGCAAACCACCGAAATTGACGACGCGCTCTCCGTCGAAGGACTGGGCAGCGGGCAAGTCACGCTGGGCATCCACATTGCCGCGCCGGCGCTGGCCATTGCGCCCGGCGACGTGCTGGACGGCGTGGCGCGCGCGCGCCTGTCCACCGTTTACATGCCCGGCCACAAAATCACCATGCTGCCCGACAGCGTGGTCGCCGCCTGCACGCTGGACGCGGGCCAGGCCAGCCCGGCGGTCTCGCTCTACGTCACGCTGGACGAAGCCACGCTGCAAATCCAGCGCCACGAAACCCGGCTGGAGCGCGTGGCCGTGGCCGCCAATTTGCGGCATGACCGGCTGGACGGCCTGATCACCGAAGAATGGCTCACGGCTCCCGCCCAAACACAAGACGAACCACAGGACGAACAGCCGCCCGGGCTGCCCATGCCGCGCCAGACGCTGGCCTTCCTCTACCGCCTGGCGCTGCACCTGAAAGCCCAGCGCGAAGCCGTGCGCGGCAAGCCCGAAAACTTCAGCCGCCCCGACTACAGCTTTGCGCTGGAAAGCGCGCAAGGAACAGACAGCGCGGACAGCGAAGCCGCCCCTGCCCTGCCCACCGGCAGCGAGCGCGTGCGCATCACCCAGCGCCAGCGCGGCGCGCCGCTGGACTTGATCGTGGCCGAAGCCATGATCCTGGCCAACAGCACCTGGGGCCAGTGGCTGGCCAGCCTGGGCGTGCCCGCCATCTACCGCAGCCAGGCCAGCCTGGCGCCCGGCATCAAGGTGCGCATGGGCGTCAAGGCCCTGCCGCACGCGGGCATCGGCGTGCCCAGCTATGCGTGGAGCACCTCGCCGCTGCGCCGCTATGTCGATCTAGTGAACCAGTGGCAGCTCATCGCCTGCGCGCGCCACGGCGCCACCGCCGCGCTGGCCGCGCCTTTCAAACCCAAAGACGCGCAGCTGTTCGCCATCATCAGCGCCTTTGACGCCGCCTACACCGCCTACGCGCAAAACCAGGCCGCGATGGAGCGCTTCTGGACGCTGCAATACCTGCGCCAAAACGCCATCACCCACCTCACCGCCAGCGCCCTGCGCGAGCAGGCCGGCGGCGCGTGGCTGGTGCGCGCCGAAGAACTGCCGCTGACCCTGACCGTGATGGGCACCGGCGGCATGGCGCGCGGCTCGCTCGTGCGCGTGAAGCTCGGCCACATCGACGACATCGCGCTGGACGTCAGCGGCAGCGTGACCGAAGTGCTCAGCGCATCGCCCGCCAGCGCCCCGCCGGAAGCCGAAGACGAGGCCGAAGAAGCCGGCGCCGGCCCCATCGCCATTGCCGTTGATCTGGCCGATGGCGATGGCGAACCAGCCCCGGGCGTGGCTGCGGCAGGCTGAAAAAAGGCCGGAAAGCAGCGCGGCGGCCGCCGGTAACAAATGGATAATCCCGCCCCGTGAATCTCGACCGTCTCAAATCCCTCTCCACGCTGCAATGGGCGCTGATCGTCTCGGTGCTCATCCATGCCAGCCTGCTCACCATCCGCTTCGTCAATCCCGAAGGCTTCCGGCGCGTGTTCGAGGATTTGCCGCTGGAGGTCATCCTCGTCAATGCCCGTGGCGACGAAGCGCCCGCCAAGGCCCAGGCCATTGCCCAGGCCAACCTGGCCGGCGGCGGCGACAGCCCCCTGCCCGACGTGCGCGCCACCACCCCCCTGCCCCCTGCCTTGCAGGCCATGCTGGGCGACGCCGCCACCGAAGAAGCCCAGCGCCAGATCGAATCCATGCGCGAGCAGCAAAACCGCCTGCTCGACCAGCTGCGAAAACAAGTGGCCGCGCTGCCCAAGCCTTCGCCCGACAAGCCCAAAAACGACCCCGACGTGATCGAGCAGGAAGAGCGCCGCAAGCACCTGTCGCAAATGCTGGCCGAAATCGAACGCGCGGTGAAAGAAGAAAACTCCCGCCCCAAAAAGCGCTTCATCAGCCCCGCCACGCGCGAGGAGATGTACGCCCTTTATTACGACACCGTGCGCCGCAAGATCGAAGCGCGCGGCACCAGCAACTTTCCCGAAATCAATGGCCGCAAGCTCTACGGCGAGCTGACCATGATGATCACCGTGAACCACGATGGCCGCGTGTTCGACACCGAAGTCGTCGAGTCTTCCGGCAGCCGCCACCTCGACCGTCTGGCCGAAGCCATCGCCCAATCTTCCGGCCCCTTCGAGTCCTTCGGCCTGGCCATGCGCAACCGCGCCGACCAGCTCATCATGGTCTCGCGCTTTCGCTTCACGCGCGACGAACGCCTGCAAACACAGCTGCTGGGCAATTGACGGCTTGGCATGGCTGGTTTGCGAGCAGTCTGTCTTCCCAGCCTCATCGATCCGGGCAGCGGCAGAAAATTAGCTCATCTATTAATAGCAAACTCTTCAAGTTTCACTAGGACCTCAACGTTTTTTCATGCTTTCAATCTGCTTTTTTTCTAATAGCAAACAGCTGGCCAGCTCCCCGCTCATGCCGCCGCCTGCCGCGAGGCGGCATGAGCATTTCGCTATGCGGCGGTTTTAGAATCCGCTGCTTTCAAGCCCGCTTGGCTCCCCACATTCAACAAGGAACGGGAAAGGCACATCTGGTTATGACACCGCGAACCCGCCCGCACGCCATCTGCGCGGCCCTTGCATGCACGGGCCGCGAGAAACGCCGGTTCGCGCGCGCCTGAATCACTTGCCGGAACCCAAAAGCGCGGGCCTGCTGCCGCGCTTTTTTATTGCCCGAAAGAAAAGAGAACGCTCATGACCCATCCCGTCCGCATCACCCTTCCCGACGGCTCGCAACGCGAATATCCCGGCCCCGTCTCCGTGGCTGAAGTCGCCCAGTCCATCGGCCCCGGCCTGGCCCGCAACACGCTGGCAGGCCGCGTGGACGGCAAACTGGTGGACGCCTGCGACGTGATTGACCACGACGCCCGCCTGCAAATCATCACGCCCAAAGACAAAGACGGCGTGGACATCATCCGCCACTCCTGCGCGCACCTGGTCGGCCACGCCGTCAAGCAGCTTTATCCCACCGCCAAAATGGTGATCGGCCCGGTTATCGAAGAAGGCTTTTATTACGACATCGCCTACGAACGCCCATTCACGCCGGAAGACGTGGCCGCCATTGAAAAGCGCATGAAAGAGCTGATTGCGCAAGATTACGACGTGATCAAGAAAATGACGCCGCGCGCGGAAGTCATTCGCGTTTTCCAGTCACGCGGCGAAGATTACAAATTGCGCCTGATTGACGACATGCCCAATGAAAAGGCAATGGGCCTGTATTTTCATCAGGAATATGTGGACATGTGCCGCGGCCCGCACGTGCCCAATACCCGCTTTCTCAAGGCATTCAAATTAACCAAACTGGCAGGAGCCTACTGGCGCGGCGATGCCAAAAACGAACAATTGCAGCGCATTTACGGCACGGCCTGGGCCGATAAAAAAGACCTGGACGCTTATATCAAGCGCATGGAAGAGGCCGAAAAGCGCGACCACCGCCGGCTGGGGCGCGAGCTGGATTTGTTCCATATTGACGAACACTCGCCCGGCACCGTGTTCTGGCACCCCAAAGGCTGGATCATCTGGCAGGAAGTGGAGCAGTACATGCGCCGCGTTTACCGCGAAAACGGCTATCAGGAAGTCAAAGGCCCGCAAATCCTGGACAAATCGCTCTGGGAAAAAACAGGGCACTGGGACAAATACCGGGAAAACATGTTCACCACCGAAAGCGAAAAGCGCGACTACGCGCTCAAGCCCATGAACTGCCCCGGCCACATCCTGATTTTCAAACAGGGCGTGAAAAGCTACCGCGATTTGCCGCTGCGCTACGGCGAATTCGGCGCTTGCCATCGCAACGAGCCTTCCGGCGGCCTGCACGGCATCATGCGCGTGCGTGCTTTCACACAGGATGACGGGCACATTTTCTGCTCCGAAGACCAGATTCAGTCCGAAGTAACGGCCTTCACCACGCTGCTGCAAAAGGTTTACAGGGATTTTGGTTTCGACCACATCATCTACAAGCTCTCCACCCGCCCCGAAAAACGCATCGGCAGCGACGAAAGCTGGGACAAGGCTGAAAACGCGCTGGCCGAAGGACTGCGCGCCTCAGGCTGCGAATTCACTTATCTGCCTGGCGAAGGCGCTTTTTACGGCCCGAAAATCGAATACACGCTCAAAGACGCCATTGGCCGCGAATGGCAATGCGGCACGATCCAGGTCGATCCCAACCTACCGGAGCGGCTGGACGCCGAATATGTGGGCGAAGACGGCGCGCGCCACCGCCCCATCATGCTGCATCGCGCCATTGTGGGCAGTCTGGAGCGTTTCATCGGCATTCTCATTGAACAGCACGCAGGCGCCATGCCCGTCTGGCTGGCGCCAGTGCAAGTGGTCGTCACCGGCATTACCGACGCGCAAGCCGATTACGTGGAATATGTGGCCGCCGCGCTGCGTGAGCGCGGTATTCGAGTGCAAACCGATCTCCGCAACGAAAAAATCACCTATAAAATACGCGAGCATTCGCTGCAAAAACCGCCTTTTATCCTCGTCGTCGGCGACAAGGAAAAAGAGGCCAAAACCGTGGCGGTGCGCAGCAGGGGCAATGCCGATCTGGGCGTCATGCCGCTGCAAGCTTTTGCCAGCCGCGTATTGCAGGACATTGCAGCAAAAAGCTGAATGCCTGCGCGCCGCCGCTTTCCATCCCTTTCATTTCTGAGGTAATCGCCATAGCTACCAACTTTCGTGACCGCCGCCAGCGCGAAGAACGCGCCCACCGGCTCAACCGTGAAATTACCGCGCCCGAAGTGCGCCTGAACGGCCCTGACAACGAGTCCCTGGGCATCTTTCCCCTGCAGGAAGCGCTGCGCATGGCGGGCGAGATGGACGTGGACCTGGTTGAAATCGCCGCAGCGGCCAGCCCGCCGGTCTGCCGCCTGATCGACTACGGCAAGTTCAAGTACCAGGAACAAAAGCGCGCCGCCGAAGCCAAGGCCCGGCAGACGGTCATCGAAATCAAGGAAGTCAAATTCCGCCCCGGCACGGACGATGGCGACTACAACATCAAGCTGCGCAACATCCGCCGCTTCCTGGGTGATGGCGACAAGGTGAAAGTGACCCTGCGTTTTCGCGGCCGCGAAATCACGCACCAGGATCTGGGGCTTGATCTGCTCAACCGCATTCGTGAAGACTTGGCGGATGTCATCCAGGTCGAGCAATTTCCCAAGCTAGAAGGCCGGCAGATGATCATGATGCTCGCCCCCGCGCGCAAGAAAGCCGGCGGCGCAGCCAAGGCCGCCGAAGCGCCTGCGCCCGCCCCTGCTGAAGCAGCGCAGAACTGAAAGCAATCGTAGATAATTGCGGGTTTTCCGGCGTTTGACCGCGCCGGAGGAAAGTGCAGCTTTCGCCTTGGGCCTGACGGCTTTGGGCGGCAGCCGCACACAAAAGTGGCTCGGGGCCATCAAGGGCGCGAAGGTCTTTGCGCACGCCTCACGAGCACAAGCCAGAAGGAGCATTTCAAATGCCCAAAATGAAAACCAAAAGCAGCGCGAAAAAGCGTTTTCGCGTTCGTCCCGGCGGTACCGTCAAACGCGGCCAGGCCTTCAAGCGCCACATCCTGACCAAGAAGACCACCAAGAACAAGCGGCAACTGCGCGGCGCAGTCAATGTGCATGAGGCCGATCTCGGCCAAATTGCCAAAATGCTGCCCAAATGCGGCCTGTAATCACTGACGAACAAGGAGAAAACGAATGCCTCGCGTCAAACGTGGTGTGACGGCTCGCGCCCGTCATAAAAAAGTTCTTGCCCTGGCCAAGGGATACCGTGGCCGCCGTGGCAACGTCTACCGCATCGCCAAACAGGCGGTGATGAAGGCTGGCCAGTACGCCTACCGTGACCGCCGCAACAAAAAGCGCGTGTTCCGCCGCTTGTGGATTGCCCGCATCAACGCCGCCACACGCGCGCTGGGCCTGACCTACAGCCAGTTCATCAACGGGCTGAACAAGGCCGGGCTGGGTCTGGATCGCAAGGTGCTGTCCGACATCGCCATTCACGACGAAGCGGCTTTTGCCCGCATCGTGGAGCAAGTCAAGGCCAAGCTGGCCGCCTGAAGCCTCGCGCACCAGGCCCCAGCGGCCTTTGCGCCACATGGCGTTTCAGGGATTGGGGGCCGCACGGCGCCCAATCCCTTTTTCATTTTTCCCTTCCCCACTGCCCTGCCCCATGAGCGCCCTGCCTGCCAGCAGCGAACTTGATGCCCTGGTGTCTGCTGCCACCGCCGCCTTTGCCCAAGCCCCCTCTCCGGCTGACCTGGAAAACGCCAAGGCGCAATTTCTGGGCAAGGCGGGCCGCGTCACCGCGCTGATGAAAGAGCTGGCCCAGCTCCCGCCTGAAGAAAAGAAAACGCGTGGCGCTGCCATCAACCAGGCCAAGCAGGCCATTGAAGCCGCGCTCACTGCGCGCCGCCAGGCATTGCAGGAAGCCGAGCTGCAACAGCACTTGCAGGCCGAGGCGCTGGATGTCACCCTGCCGGGCCGCCAGCGCGGCGCAGGCGGCCTGCACCCCGTCTCCCTCGCGTGGGAACGCATCGAGCAAATCTTCAGCAGCATGGGCTTCGATGTCGCCGACGGCCCCGAAATCGAAAACGACTGGTTCAACTTCACCGCGCTGGGCAACCCGCCCAACCACCCTGCCCGCTCCATGCAGGACACCTTCTATGTGGACATGAACGGCGAAGACGGCCAGCCCTACTGCCTGCGCACGCACACCAGCCCCATGCAGATTCGCTACGCATCGGCCGCTGCGCAGCGCCATGCCGCTGATCTGGCCGCAGGCCGCGTGCGTGAAATCCGCGTTATCGCCCCTGGCCGCACCTACCGCGTGGACAGCGACGCCACCCACTCCCCCATGTTTCACCAGGTTGAAGGCCTGTGGCTGGGCGAAAACGTCAGCTTCAAAGACCTCAAGGCCGTGTATCTGGACTTTTGCCGCGCCTTTTTTGAAACCGACCAGCTCGCCCTGCGTTTTCGCCCCAGCTATTTCCCCTTCACCGAACCCAGCGCCGAGATTGACATTCAATTTGCCGATGGCCCGCTGGCTGGCAAATGGCTGGAAGTTTCCGGCTCCGGCCAAGTGCATCCGCAAGTGGTGAAAAACATGGGGCTGGACCCTGAAACCCACATTGGCTTTGCCTTCGGCTCCGGCATCGACCGCCTGGCCATGCTGCGTTATGGCGTGAGTGATTTGCGCCAGTTTTTTGAAGGCGACGTGCGCTTTTTGAGGCAATTTGCCTGATGAATTGAATCGCCACCGCGAAAATTCTGCGATGTTCAAGCGATTTTTCCTCTCGTGCCTGCTGTTTCTCGCCTGCGCCAGCGTTTCGGCAAGCGAAGCGCCATCGCCTGCCGACCATTCCGATATCCAGTTTTCAGACATCGATTACAGCTACCACCCAGACTCGGAAGGAGAAAGCTGCTGCGGCACGCTCACCGTCCTGGGCAAAGCCACCAATACAGGCCGCCGGAAACTGGACCACGCGGTTTTTGAAGCCCGTTTTTTTGACGCCAGCGGCAAGCTGATTGACGCTTTCAATGATTCGACTTTCAGCCTCGGCCTTTTGCCGGGCCAGGAAATCATGGTGCGCATCAGCGATCAGGCGCGCTATGCCCCTGACCGTTACGCAAGCGCCCAGATTCGTCTGGCTTCAGGCGAATTTGAAAATGTGGAGCCGCCATCCGATTCAACCCGCCATTCAGGCATTCCGGCCATATTGATCCAGCTTTTCATGTCCTGGGGGCCGATACTGATGTTGATTGGCGTATGGCTATGGCTGATCAAACGATCCAATGCCTCCAATTATCAGAATCGGCTGATTGATCTGATGAAAGAACAAAACCAGACGCTGGAGCGGCAGGCCGCTGCCATTGAAAAAATCGCGCAAATGCAAGAAACACAAAACCTGCGCAATTGAAATATCCGACATTGAGGCCCTGAAAATGCAATTCCCCGAATCCTGGCTGCGCGAGTTCTGCAATCCGCCGCTGAATACCCAGCAACTGGCTGACACCCTGACGATGGGCGGCTTTGAGGTGGAAGAAACCCGCCCGGCCGCGCCGCCGTTCAGCCAGATCGTGGTGGCCGAAATCCAATCGGCGCAGCAGCACCCCAATGCCGACCGTCTGCGCGTGTGCCAGGTGAATGCGGGCGGCCAGCCGCTGCAAATCGTGTGCGGCGCGCCCAACGCGCGGGCGGGCATCAAAGTGCCGTGCGCGCTGGTGGGCGCCGAGCTGCCGCCGGGCGAAGATGGCAAGCCCTTTCGCATCAAACTGGGCAAGCTGCGCGGCGTTGAAAGCCACGGCATGCTGTGCTCCGCCAGCGAGCTGGGCATTTCGCAGGAAGGCGCGGGCCTGCTGGAGCTGCCCGCCGACGCGCCCGTGGGCCAGAGCCTGCGCGAATACCTCCGGCTGGATGACACGCTGCTCACCCTCAAGCTCACGCCCAATCTGGGGCACGCGCTGAGCGTGCATGGCATGGCGCGCGAGCTGGCCGCGCTGGCCGATGCGCCGCTCAAAAGCTGGAGCGAGGGCCTGGCCGCCGTGCCCGCCACGGTGGACGACGCGCTGCCCGTCACCATCGAAGCGCCTGATTTGTGCGGCCGCTTTTCAGGCCGCGTCATTCGTGGGCTGAACACGCAGGCCGCCACGCCCGCGTGGATGGTCGAGCGCCTGGCCCGCTGCGGGCAGCGCAGCGTCTCGGCGCTGGTCGATATTTCCAACTACGTGATGTTTGAAACCGGCCAGCCCTCGCACATTTTTGACCTCGCCCAAATTCACGGCGGCCTGCATGTGCGCTGGGGCCGCGCGGGCGAATCGCTCAAGCTGCTCAATGGCGCCACCGTGGCGCTGGACGAAACCGTGGGCGTCGTGGCCGACGAACGCCAGGTCCAGTCGCTGGCCGCCATCATGGGCGGCGAAGCCACGGCCGTTTCTGGCAACACGCAAGACGTGTATGTGGAAGCCGCCTTCTGGTGGCCCGATGCCATTGCGGGCCGTTCGCGCCGCTTCAATTTCGCCACCGACGCAGGCCACCGCTTCGAGCGCGGCGTCGATCCCGCGCAAACCACGCGCGTCATCGAGCGCATCACCCGCCTCATTCTGGACATCTGCGGCACGCCGCAAACGCAAGTAGGCCCCGTCACCGACCAGCAGGCCGGCCTGCCGCAGCCCGCCCCCATCACCTTGCGCGTGGCGCGCGCGGCCAAAGTCATCGGCGTGCCGCTCACGCAAGCGCAGTGCGCCAGCATCTTCCGCCGCTTGGGCATGGCCTTCACGGAAGGCGAAGGCCAAATCACCGTCACCCCGCCCAGTTGGCGCTTTGACTTGCGCATCGAGGCCGACCTCATCGAAGAAATCGCCCGCCTGACTGGCTACAACACCCTGCCTGACACGCCGCCCGTTGCGCCCATCCGCTCCAGCGCGCGCGCCGAAACGCGCCGCAGCCCCTTCGCCCTGCGCCATCAGCTGGCGGGGCTGGGCTATCTGGAAACCATCAACTACAGCTTTGTGCAAGAAAGCTGGGAGCGCGATCTGGCAGGCAACGCCGACCCCATCCGCCTGCTCAACCCCATTGCCAGCCAGATGAGCGTCATGCGCTCCAGCCTCATCGGCTCGCTGCTGCAAGTGCTCAAGTACAACGCCGACCGCCGCGCCGAGCGCGTGCGCGTGTTTGAAATAGGCCGCGTCTTCACGCGCGACGCCAGCGTGCCCGGCAGCGCGGCCAGCGTGCGCGGCGTGCGCCAGCCCGTACGCGTGGCGGGCCTGGTGTGCGGCCCCGCTGCCATCCAGGGCTGGCAAGGCAAACAGCCCGCCGCTGACTTTTACGACGTCAAGGGCGACGTGCAAGCCCTGCTCGCCCCCCGCCAGCCCGTATTTGAAGCCGCCAGCCACCCTGCCCTGCACCCGGGCCGCTGCGCCCGCGTGCTGCTGCAAGGCCAGCCCATCGGCTTTCTGGGCGAGCTGCACCCGCGCTGGCGCCAGCAGTGGGAGCTGCCGCAAGCGCCCGTGCTCTTTGAGCTGGATTTGGAAGCCGTTTTGCAGCACCCACTGCCCCGCGCCAGCGCCCTGCCCCGCCAGCTCTCCAGCGAGCGCGACCTGGCCATCGTCGTGCCCGAAGCCGTCACCCACGCCGCGCTCATGCAGGCTATTCACGCCGCGCCCACGCAAGGGCTGCTCAAGGCCGCCGTGCTGTTTGACATCTACCGCCCCAAGAGCGGCCAAAGCGCCAGCGGCGTCAATGCTGGCGAAAAAAGCCTGGCCGTGCGCCTGACCCTGGGCGACGATCAGGCCCCGCTGACCGACGAAAAACTCGACGCCGCCGTCGCCGCCATCCTCATCCGTCTGGAAAAAGACCTGGGCGCGCGGCTGCGGGCCTGAGAGCCTGCCCAAAGTCTGTTCGTGCGTGCAGAAAGCGCGGCATCGGGCGCCCTGCGGCCTGGCCCATCCTCGCCGGGCAGCAAACGGACAGCAAGGCCCGTCTGCGCCTTGCCGCCCGCCCCAGCAGCCCCTCACGGCCAGACTCTGAACGGTTCTGAAAGCGCGCCCGCCAGGCTCTGATCAAGCTATTTTGCTCTTGAATCAGTAGCATGATGTCCTAGTGGAAACTGCGCGAAAGCCGTTTTGGCACCCCTTTAATCCGCTCCTCTTTCTGATATAGCCTCATCCGCCCGCTTCGCGCAAGCTGGCAACATCACACCTTCCTCAAGCCCCGCCCCGCCAAAGCCGCCCATGCCAGAACAAACCGCCCACACCCTCACCAAAGCCGAACTGGCCGATGCGCTATTCGAGCAAATCGGCCTGACCAAGCGCGAGTCCAAACAAGCCGTGGACGTCTTTTTCGCCCTCATCAGCGAACGCCTCGCCGCAGGCGAAGAAGTCAAGCTCACCGGCTTTGGCAACTTCAACACCCGCATGAAAGCCCCCCGTCCGGGCCGCAACCTGCACACGGGCGAAACCGTGCCCATCGCCGCCCGCCGCGTGGTCACCTTCCACGCCAGCCAGCGCCTGAAAGAAGCGGTGCAACAGGCGCAAAGCAGCGACGGCGGGCGCTAAAGCGTCTGTCCGCAGCCCGGCCGTGGGCGCAAAAGCGCAGTCTTACAAATCCTCGGCAGGCTGCAAACAAGCGCAAAAGCTCCGCCTGCGCCTTGCCGCTCATTCCAATCCGCGCTTTCGCCCCTTGCGGCCAGACTCTGGGCGGGTTCCCGGTTTTTCGGCCCGAAGAAGAAATTTGCCGCAGCCCCGCCGTCAATCAAAAAGCCGCTGCCGCTGATGCAGCCGCCGTTCGGCCCCATGGTGAATTCGGCCTGCGGGCTGAAGACGATGCCGGGGCTGAGAACCTGTTCCCGGCCTGTCCGTGAAGGCAGAAAGCGCAAACGAACCTTGAACAGATTCCAGACCGGCCGGGGCGCAGCACGGTGCAGTCCAGGCCGCAGGCTTCACCACGGCGGCAGAGTCGCGCCAAGAATCAAGCACGCTGCGGCAAGGCAGGCCAGGCGCTTCGCCGCAGGCAGATGATGCCCATTGGGCTGATGAAGAAGCGCCGCTTCCGCTCCCCCTGGCTCTGCCGGATCACACGCCCGCGCTGGCAAGGAAAGGGCGAAGACGAAAGGCTACGGGAGAAAAGAATCAGCTCCTCAATTGATAGCATGACGTCCTAGTGAAACGTGCGCAAAAGCCGTTTTCATGCCCCTGAATTCGCTCCGCTTTTTGAGAACGAAGCGCCCATGCTGGCCCAGGGAAAGCCGGCTGGCCGCGCGTCAAACCCCGGAGCCAAGTTCTGAAAACCCGTTCGCAACCAAGCCGCAAGCTGGTTTCGCGGGCTTGGCTGGCGCAGGCGCGGCCCGTCACCACTGGCCGCGTTGCGCGGGCGGGGTGCTTTGCTTTTTCACTTTTTGCAAGATGGCGCGCGCGTCGGGGCGTTCGTAACGGCGGGCAAAGTCCAGGGCTGTCATGCCTTTCTGGTTGCGCAGCTGCGCATCCGCGCCTGCCTTGAGCAGACGCTGCACGGCCTCGGGGCTGCCGTAACCGGCGGCCATCATCAGCGGCGTGGTGCCGTTGGGCGAGGGGGCATTGAGGTCGGCATGGTGTTCCAGCAGCAGCTCCAGCATGGGCATGTGGCCGCTGGATGCGGCGTAGTGCAGCGGCGTCCAGCCGGTTTTGTTCACGGCCGCGCCTTGCGCGATCAGGCGGCGGGCCACGTCAAGCTGGCCTTTGAGCGCGGCCATCATCAGCGGGGTTTCGCCGCTGGCGTTTGGCTCGTCGGGCCGCAGGCGGGGCGAGGCCATGAGCGCGTCAGCCGCTTTCATCGACTCTTCCTGCAAGGCCACGAACAGGCCGGGGCGGCCGCGCTCGTCGCGCGTGTTGGGGTCCATGCCCTGCGCCAGCAGCTCGCGCATGGCGCTGGCGTTGTCGGATTTGATGGCGCGGAAGAATTCGCCGGGGCTTTGCGCCAGGGCGCTGGCGGCAAAGGCGGAAAACGCGAAAAGGGCCGCCAGGGCGGCGGCGCGGACGCGGGCAGGCAGGTGTTGGGTCATGACTGGGCGGCTTTGGTGAAAAGACGGCTGAAATTGTCGCTGGTGATGCGGGCGATGTGTTCCACGCTCTGGCCGCGCAGCTCGGCCAGGCGCGCGGCCACCAGCGGCACGTAAGCGGGCGAGTTGGTTTTGCCGCGATGCGGCGCGGGGGCCAGGTAGGGGCTGTCGGTTTCAATCAGCAGGCGGTCATCGGGCACGTAGCGGGCGCTTTCGTGCACGTCATGCGCGTTTTTGAACGTGACGATGCCGGAAAAAGACACGCAGTAGCCCAGCTCCAGCGCGGCGCGGGCCACTTCGCGGTTTTCGGTGAAGCAATGAAACACGCCGCCAGCGCGCTGCGGGCCGGCTTCGCCTTCTTCGCGCAAGATGGCCAGCGTGTCATCGGCTGCGGCGCGGGTGTGAATGACCAGCGGCAGCCGCGCGGCCTGCGCGGCGCGGATGTGGGTGCGAAAGCGGTCGCGCTGCCACTGAAGCTGCGCCACGCTACGCCCGCCCTTGCGCTCGGCCAGCTGGTAATAGTCCAGCCCCGTTTCGCCCACAGCCACTACGCGCGGCAAGGCGGCGGCGGCCAGCAGGTCGGCCACGGCAGGCTCTTGCACGCCTTCGCTGTCAGGGTGCACGCCCACGCTGGCCCAGATGTGCGGATGCGCCGCCGCCAGCGCCCGCACGGCGGGAAATTCCTCCATCGTGGTGCTGATGCACAGCGCGCGCGTGACTTGCGCGGCCTGCATGGCCGCCAGCACGTCCGGCAGGCGCTGCGCCAGTTCGGGGAAGTTGAGATGACAGTGTGAGTCGGTAAACATGGTTCAGGTCTCAGCGGAGAACGCCGCGTTCATGCGGCGATTGTGCTGCGCCGCAGGCCGGGCTGGCGCCTTCCGTGGCGCTTTCCATGGCGCTTTCCGTGCGCCTTCCCGCAAGGTTGCCGATCAATAACCGTTTCATTGACCAGAATAGGTAAAACTTCTATAGTCAATTCAGGTTCGTGAAACAGCTTGCGGCCTGTGTCTATTTCAGAGTTTTGCAAATATCAGGGTGTTTCAATGAAGCGTCGCTTATTCGTTCTGTGCCTGGGCTGCCTGGGCGCTTGCCACCTTGCCGCGCAGGCGGCAGGGCGCATTTCAGCGGCCGATCCGCGCCACTTCATGCAGCCCGTGGAGCCGGGCCGCTTTGCCGAAGAAATCCAGGCGCTGGAGAGCAGCGGCGCGGTCGCGCTGCTGCAATCGGGCTACGCCATCACGCGGCGCAGCTATTACCTCGCGCCTTCTGCCGAATGGAACTCTTTCGTGAGCCAGGGCGACAGCGCGGCGGCGGCCTGGAAGGGCGAGCGCCAGAAACTTCCGGGCCGGCGCGTGGGGCAAGACTGGGTGGAGCTGTGGGCCGACGCAAAGCGCCTGCGCGCCGAGGCGCTGGTCATGAGCCAGCAGCCGGTGGACAGCAGCGGCAATTGCCTGATCGGCTACTACACGCTGGCGCGCAACCCCTCATTGAATTGACCTGAATCAACCCAAAGGCAGAGGCCTGGCAGGGCTTGCCGCGCGTGGCGGCAAGCCCTTTTTTCAGAACCCGCCTGCAATCTGGCCGTGAAGGGCCATGAAGCGCAATGAGCTGCAAGGCGCAGACGGGCCAGATGCCTGCGTGCGCCCGGCAAGGACTGACAACGCCGCAGAACGCCTGGGGCCGCGCTTTTCCCATTCACTCACGGGCAGCTTTTGGACAGTCTCTCAGCTCGCGCGAGTGGCCGCCCAAACGCTCGCAAATCGTCGAAACGCCCTCTGCCAGACTTACACTCGTAATGTCCCTTGCGCCCGGCGCAAAGGCGTTTTTCCCTAACTTTCAGGAGACAACCATGAGCTTTCAGGCTCCCGTCAAGGATTTGCTGTTCAACATCGAGCATCTGGCCCGCATCGACCAGGTTGCCAAGCTGCCCGGTTTTGAGGAGGCCGGGCTGGAAACCGCCCAGGCCGTGCTGGAAGAGTGCGCCAAGTTCAATGAAGGCGTGGTCGCGCCGCTGAACGTGGCCGGCGACAAGCAGCCCGCCACCTTCGCCGATGGCAAGGTGACCACCACCCCCGGTTTCAAAGAGGCTTACCGCCAGTTCACCGAAGGCGGCTGGCAGGGCGTGCAGCACCCCGAAGCCTATGGCGGCCAGGGCCTGCCCAAAACCATCGCCGCCGCGTGCGCCGAAATCCTGCACTCGGCCAACATGAGCTTTGCCCTGTGCCCGATGCTGACCGACGGCGCCATTGAGGCGCTGCTGATTGCGGGCTGCGAAAAGCTCAAGAGCACCTATCTGGAAAAACTCGTCTCCGGCCAATGGACAGGCACGATGAACCTGACCGAGCCGCAAGCCGGCAGCGATCTGGCGCTGATCCGCAGCCGCGCCGAGCGCCAGGCCGATGGCACCTACAAAGTGTTCGGCACCAAGATCTTCATCACCTACGGCGAGCACGACATGGCGGAAAACCTCGTGCACCTCGTGCTGGCCCGCCTGCCGGATGCGCCCGAAGGCGTCAAAGGCATCAGCCTGTTCATCGTGCCCAAGTTCCTGGTGAACGCCGACGGCAGCCTGGGCCAGCGCAATGACGTGCATTGCGTGAGCATCGAGCACAAGCTGGGCATCAAGGGCAGCCCCACGGCCGTGCTGCAATTTGGCGACCACGGCGGCGCGGTGGGCTACCTGGTGGGCGAAGAAAACCGTGGCCTGGAATACATGTTCATCATGATGAACGCCGCCCGCTACGCCGTGGGCCTGGAAGGCGTGGCCATTTCGGGCCGTGCCTACCAAAAAGCCGTGGCCTATGCCCGCGAGCGCGTGCAAAGCCGCCCCGTGGATGGCAGCCTGCCCGGCAGCGCGCCCATCATTCACCACCCCGACATCCGCCGCATGCTCATGACCATGCGCGCCCTCACCGAAGGCACGCGCGCCACCGCCAGCGTGGCCGCCGCCGCGTATGACACCGCGCACCACTCGCCCGACGAGGCCACGCGCAAGCAAAGCCAGGCTTTCTATGAATTCCTGGTGCCGCTGGTCAAGGGCTACAGCACGGAAATCAGCCTGGAAGTCACCAGCCTGGGCGTGCAAGTGCATGGCGGCATGGGCTTCATTGAAGAAACGGGTGCCGCGCAGTACTACCGCGACGCGCGCATCCTGCCCATCTACGAAGGCACCACCGCCATTCAGGCCAATGACCTGGTGGGCCGCAAGACTGCGCGCGATGGCGGCCAGTTCGCCAAGGGCGTGGCCGCGCAAATCGAAGCGACCGAAAAAGAGCTGCTGGCCAGCGGCAGCGAAGCCGCCAAGTCCACCGCCAAGAACCTGGCCGCCGCCCGCAAGGCCTTCCTGGACGCCGTGGAATACGTGGCCGCCAACGCCAAGCCCAACCCCAACGGCGCTTACGCCGCCAGCGTGCCTTACCTGATGCTGACGGGCAATCTGGTGGCGGGCTGGCAACTGGCGCGCGCGCTGCTGGTGGCCGAAAAGCAACTGGCCGCCGGCCAGGATGCCGAGTTCATGAAGGCCAAGATCGCCACGGCCCGCTTCTATGCGGAACACATCCTGCCGCGCACTTCGTCGCTGCGCGACGCCATCACCGGCGGCGCCGCCAGCGTGATGGAAATGGCGCTGGATTCGTTCTGAGCCAGAAAACGGACTCGCCTAGAGCCTGAAGGGCCTTGAATGGCCCTTTCCTCCCAGCCGCCAGCGCCGCAAGCCGGACTGGCGGCTTTTTTTGCGCTCTGCCCTGCCCTTTCATCCGGCGCCGTGCCAACCCGCAAGCCGCTCTTTTCATCAGAAAAAGGAGCAAATTCAGGGGTGCCAAAACCCGTTTTGCGCTGGTTTCACTAGGACCTCATGCTATGAATCAAGGAGCTGAATCAGCCTTCAGCCCAAGGCGTTTGGCCTGCTGGCGGGCGAAAAGCCGCGCCGTCACGCGGCCTGCAACGCCTCGCGGGTGAGCAGCAGCACTTGATCGTCGCCCGCGCTGGTGGGCAGCCACACGGGGTTCAGGCTGGGAAAGGCCGCCTCGAAGTGCCCGCGCTCGTGGCCGATTTCCAGCACCAGCGCCGCCTGGGGCTGCATGCGGGCGGCGGCTTCTTGCAGCAAAGGGCGGATGAAGTCCATGCCGTCGCGCCCGCCGCGCTGGTTGCCGCTCAAGGCCATGTGCGGCTCGGCGCGGTATTCGGGCGGCAAGGCGGCCATGCTGTCCGCGTTCACATAGGGCGGGTTGCACAAGATGAGGTCGTACGCCGGCCGGCCCTGGCAGGCGGCCAGCCCGTCGCCTTGCAGCAGGCTGATGCGGCCTGCCAGCGCGTGTCTGGCCACGTTGATGCGGGCCACTTCCAGCGCATCGGCGCTGAGGTCGGCGGCGTCCACGGCGCAGCCGGGCCAGGCCAGGGCGGCCAGCACGGCCAGGCTGCCATTGCCCGTGCACAAGTCCAGCGCGCAGCGCGGCTCGTCCGGCAGCCAGGCGTCAATTTGCCCCTCGGCCAGCGCCTCGGCGATCAGGCTGCGGGGCACGATGGCGCGTTCATCCACATAAAAAGGCACGCCTTGCAGCCAGGCTTCGCGGATGAGGTAGGCCAGGGGCTTGCGGCTGGCGATGCGCTCTTGCAGCAGCGCGGCGGCGCGGGCTTGCGCTTGGGGCGGCACGGCAGCCGCACCCGCATCGCCCGCCAGATCGGTTTCCAGCGGCCATTGCAGCGCGTGCAGCACAAGCCAGGCGGCTTCATCGCGCGCGCAGCTGGTGCCGTGGCCGTAGCTGACGGCGGCCGCTTGCAGTTGGCGTTCGGTGTCTTGCACGAGCTGGGCGAGGGTGATCATGGCGTTTGGTTCATGAAAAAAGCGTTGCGGGCGCTGGTTTTGCCGGAAGCCTGCTCGCTGCCTGGGCGCAAGTGCCCGCGGGCTGGACTGCGGGGCGCGCCCGGCTTGCGGGCGGCTTTTCCCCTGGCCTCTTCCTGCCGCGAGGCCCTCTGCTGGCCAGGGAATATCAGAAAAAGGAGCGAATTCAAGGGCATCGAAATGCCGTTTTACGCTGGCTGCACTAGGACATCACGCTATGGACAAAGGAGCAAAACAAGGCTCTTTTCCTGTGCATGCCAGCCCGCCTCACAGCACCTCGCTGGCGTAATCGGCCAGGCGCGAGCGCTCGCCGCGGGCCAAGGTGATGTGGCCGCCGTGGGGCCAGCCCTTGAAGCGGTCCACGGCGTAGGTCAGGCCGCTGGAGCCTTCGGTGAGGTAGGGGGTGTCGATTTGCGCGAGGTTGCCCATGCAGATGATCTTGCTGCCGGGGCCGGCGCGGGTGATCAGGGTTTTGATTTGCTTGGGGGTGAGGTTCTGCGCTTCGTCAATGATGACCCAGCGGTTGAGGAAGGTGCGGCCGCGCATGAAGTTCATGCTCTTGATCTTGATGCGGCTGCGGATGAGGTCGCCCGTGGCGGCGCGCCCCCAGTCGCCAGCGGCGCTGCCCGCGCCCTGGGTGAGAAATTCAAGGTTGTCGTCCAGCGCGCCCATCCACGGGGCCATTTTTTCTTCTTCGGTGCCGGGCAGAAAGCCGATGCCTTCGCCCACATTGACGGTGGCGCGGGTCATGATGACTTCGGTGTAGCGGCGCTCGTCAAGCACTTGCGCCAGCCCGGCGGCCAGGGCCAGCAGGGTTTTGCCGGTGCCCGCAATGCCGGTGATGGTGACGAAGTCAATACCGGGGTCCATGAGCAGGTTGAGCGCGTGGTTTTGCTCGCGGTTGCGGGCCGTGACGCCCCAGACGGCGTTTTTGGGGTGGGTGTAGTCCTTGAGGGTTTGCAAGGTGGCGCTTTGGCCGTCCACTTCGGTCACGCGGGCGTAAAGGCTGCTTTGGCCCGGGGCTTCGTACCAGACGAACTGGTTGGGCAGCAGGCTGGCGGCGAGCTTGCCGCTGATGCGATAGAAGGTGTGCGCGCCGTCGGGCCAGCTTTCAAGGCGGCTGCCCTGATCGGCCCAGAAGTTTTCGGGCAGCGCAAGCGCGCCGCTGTAGAGCAAGTCGCCATCTTGCAAGGTTTTGTCGTTTTCATAGTCTTCGGCGGCCAGACCGGCGGCGCGCGCCTTGACGCGCATGTTGATGTCTTTGGTGACAAGAACGACAGGGCGGCCCGCGTGTTGCTGCGCGAGGGCGGCGACGACTTCCAGAATCTGGTTGTCGGCCTTGCCCTGCGGCAGCAGCTGGGCCGTGGCGGCGTGCAGCGGGGCGGTCTGAAACCAGAGCTTGCCGCCCGCCTCAAGGTGCCCGCCTGCGGACAGGGGCAGGCCGGCGGCCATGTCGGCATGGGCCACGAGCAGGTCAAGCTGGCGGCTGACCTGGCGCGCGTTGCGGGCGATTTCGCTGGCGCCTTTTTTGTGCGCATCCAGCTCTTCGAGCACGACCATGGGCAGGAAGATGTCGTGCTCTTCAAAGCGGAACAGGGCCGTGGGGTCGTGCAGGAGCACATTGGTATCCAGCACGAAGAGCTTGACGGCTTCCGGCGCGGCGGCGCGGCGGCTTTTTGCGGTTTTTGCGGCCTTCGCGGGCGTTTTGACGGCGGGCCGGGCGGCAGGCGGCTGGCTTGCAGGCGGCTGGGCGGCGGGCGGCGCTGCGGGCACGGCGGCGTTCAGCGCAAGGGCTGGCGCTTGCGTGGCCTGTGCGGCGGTTTTTCTGCTTTGGGCGGGCGCGGCCCTGGCGCTGCGGGTTTTGCGGGCGGCGGCGTTATGGGCATCACGATCGGCATAAGCTTGCGCAGGCAAAACGGCGGCGCGCTTGGCTGGGGCGGGTGGCAGGGGCGGCATGTGTGTTTCTCCGGATCATGGCCAGCGCGCTCAAAAAAGCCGCAGCGCGTGAAGGCATGAAAACGTTTGAATGTGCGGCGAAAAGAAAGCCGCTCCGTTTTGGGGCGGAGCGGCTGCATGCATTGGAACGGTTGGGGTGGCTTGAACGGTCAAGCTGGCGCTCAGGCGCTGGCGGATTTGGCCGCCCTGCTTGCCGGAGCGGCTTTTTTCACGGCTTTTGCCGTTTTGGCGCTGGCTGCGGTTTCAGGGGCTTTTTCAGATTTTGCGGCCTTTTCAGCTTCCACGGTTTTCGTGGTTTTTGCAGCCTTCGCGGTTTTTGTGGTTTTCGCAGTTTCCGTGGTTTTCGGGGTTTTTTCAGGCGCTTTTTCAGATTTGACGGCTTGGGGCGTTTTCCCGGTTTGTGTGGCTTTTTCAGCCTTGGCGGATTTGGGCGCTCTTACGGGCTTATCTGCTTTTGCGGTTTTGGCGGTTGAGGCTGTTTTTTCGCTCTTTTCCGCTTTTACGGGCTTTTCAGCCTTTGCGGTTTTGGCCGGTTTCTCCGCCTTGGCCGTTTCTTCAGCCCTGGCTGGTTTTTCAGCCTTGGCTGGCTTTTCACTTTTTGCGGGCTTTTTCACGGCTTTTTCGGCCGTTTTCCGGAGGGCGGATTTTTCCTTATGCCCGCTCAAGGCCCTGACGGCCTCAAGCACTTCGTCCACGTGGCTGTGATCATCGTCCTTCACGCTCACACGGCGCCATTCCTGCACAAGCACGCCTTCGGCATTAATGAGGAAAGTGCTGCGTTCAATGCCTTTTACCTTGCGGCCATACATGATTTTGTTTTTGACCACGCCAAACATATGGCACATTTTCTCTTCGGTATCGGCAATCAGCTCGAAGGGCAGTTTCAGCTTGGCCTTGAAGGCGTCGTGCGATTTCATGTTGTCGCGGCAGACGCCGAAAACGGTGGCGCCCGCCTTGACGAATTCTTCGTGCTGATCGCGAAAATGCGAGGCTTCAGCCGTGCAGCCGGGGGTATCGTCCTTCGGGTAGAAGTAGAGCACCAGCACCTGCCCCGCATGAGAGATGTTGGTGACCTGGACTCCTCCGGTGGCCATGGCTTCAAATTCGGGCAGAGGTTTGTTGATGACGATCGCCATTGAAATTCTTGCTTTCTTGGAGGAGGGACCAGACAGCGCCTTGTTTTGGGCCTTTTGAAGCCTCAAGGCATGCGCACTGCACATCAAAGCGGGCGATTTTAACCGATTGGCTCCATCAGTAAGGCCAGCAATACGCGCCTGCCTTCATCGGCCAGGATGTTGAAGGTGCGGCAGGCGGCGGGCGTGTCCATGGTTTCCAGGCCGATACGTTTTTCCACCAATGGCCTGATCCATGCGGGCTTGGGAAAACGCAGCCGCTGCCCGCTGCCGAAAATGACCAGCTCCGGCCCTTTTTCGGCCAGGCCGGCAAAAGCGGCTGCATCCAGCGCCTCGAATGAATTCACGCCCCACGGCGTCCACGGCTGGCCTGCTTGCAGGATCAGGCTCTGGCCGATGCGCTCCGCGCCAAGGGCGATCCAGCCGGGGCCGTAGGCGGTAATGGTGTGGGCGTGAGCGGGTTCGGGCTGGAATTTCATGGAGGCAGGTTCAAAATGACGGCTTTTTTCCCGCGATTTTGCTCCGCAGCCATGAACCCCATCCGCAAATCAGCCAAGCTGGCCCACGTGCTTTATGACGTGCGCGGCCCCATCGTCGATGCCGCCCGGCAGATGGAAGACGAGGGCCAGAAGATCATCCGCCTGAACATCGGCAACATGGCGCCCTTCGGCTTTGACGCGCCCGAAGAAATCCAGCAGGACATGATCCGCAACCTGCCCAATTCGGCGGGCTACTCCGACAGCAAGGGCCTGTTTGCCGCCCGCAAGGCCGTCATGCACTACTCGCAGCAGCAGGGCGTGGCGGGCGTCACGCTGGAGGACGTGTACCTGGGCAACGGCGCCAGCGAGCTGATCGTGATGGCCACGCAGGCGCTGCTCAACGATGGCGATGAGCTGCTCGTGCCTTCGCCCGACTATCCGCTGTGGACGGCCGCCGTCAGCCTGGCTGGCGGCAAGCCCGTGCACTACGTGTGCGATGAAGAGCAAGGCTGGCTGCCCGATCTGGACGACATGCGCCGCAAAGTCACACCGCGCACGCGGGGCATCGTCGTCATCAACCCCAACAACCCCACCGGCGCGCTCTACCCTGATGAAACGCTGCGGGGCATCATCCAGATCGCCCGCGAAAAGGGCCTGATGCTGCTGGTCGATGAGGTGTACGACAAGATTCTTTACGACGGCGCGCGCCACACCGCCCTGGCCAGCCTCTGCACGGATGTGCTCGTGCTCACCTTCAACTCCCTGTCCAAGGCCTACCGCTCCTGCGGCTACCGCGCCGGCTGGATGGTGATTTCGGGCGACAAAAGCATGGCGCGCGACTACATCGAGGGCCTGAACATGCTCGCCAACCTCAAGCTGGGCAGCAACGTGCCCGGCCAATACGCCATCCAGACCGCGCTGGGCGGCTACCAGAGCATCCAAGACCTCGTCAAGGAAGGCGGCCGCCTGCGCCGCCAGCGCGATCTGGCCTGGCAGCTCGTCACCGCCATACCGGGCGTCACCTGCGTCAAGCCCCAGGCTGCGCTGTACATGTTCCCCCGGCTGGATGCGCGCATGTACCCCATCGCCGACGACCGCCAGTTCTTCATGCAAGTGCTGCGCGCCACGCGCGTCATGCTCGTGCAAGGCAGCGGCTTCAACTACCCGGACAACCACCACTTCCGCCTCGTCTTCCTCCCTTATGAAGACGACCTGCGCGAAGCCCTGGGGCGCCTGGCGCGCTTTCTGGAGCAATACCGCCAGCGCCACACGGGCGAAACCCTTGCCGCGCCCGCCAGCCCGGGCGCAGCCAAAGCCGCCCCGAAAGAAACAAAACCGGCGCCCGCCGCATAAGCCCGCCCGCGATCCGCCCGCCCGCGATCCGCCCGCGAGGCGCAAGCCAGCAGGCAGCCCGCGCCGCAAACCTGCCCGCCAGAATGAACCAAAAACAGGAGCAAATTCAGGCCGGTCGAAATACCGCTTCGCGCAATATCCACTAGGACCTATTGCTACGGATAGAGGAGCAAACCAGACGCACCCGCCCAGCCCTTGTCGCGGCCTGCGCCCTGCCTGCACTCCGCTCCACGTGCGGGCCTGCCGCTTGCCCTGAACCGGCTCTCAGCGCCTGACCACGATGGTTTTGCCTATGGGCATGAGCGCGATGGCAGCCAGCTTCAGATGCTGCCAGCCGAAGGGAATGCCGATAAGGGTGACAAAGCACACCAGCGCCGAACCAAGATGGCCCAGGGCCAGCCAAAGGCCCGCAAACACGAACCAGACGAGATTGCCCAGCAAGCCCAGCGCGCCCGTGCCCAGGTCATCGCGGCCCGTGACCTGGCGGCGATCCACCGCCTCGCGCCCGAAAGGCCACAAGGCAAACTGCCCAATCACAAAACACGCCCGCGCCCACGGCAGGCCAATGAGGGTGATGGCCATGATCACCCCCGCCAGCCACCAGCCCAGCGCCATGGGCAAACCGCCCAGAATGAACCAGAGAAGATTGAACAAGAAGCGCAGCATGGCGTTTTCGTCTTTCAGAAAGTGGGAAGGGAGCAAGCGGGCAGGCCAACCCCGCAAGACCGCCAGCCCGGCTGGCGGCGGCCGGTGGAATATAGGCAACGCCAAGCAAGGCGCATGCAAGTCAGCGCACAAGAAAGCAGACGGGCTGCGGTCAGCAGGCGCTTTCACCCTGTTTGCGCTCTTTTATCCATAGCATGATGTCCTAGTGGATACTGCGCAAAGGCCGTTTTCAATCCCTTGAATCCGCTCCTGTTTTTGATGTGAAACCGCTTGCGGCAGCGGCCCGGGCCGTCTGGAAGAACAGGGCGCTGGCGCGCGTGGAGCCAGGCCGCGCGGCAAGGCCGCAGCGCAGGGCTGGCGCGCTTTCGCGTATGGCATATTTCTCTTCATGCCCCAAGCTCTCCACGTGCCCTTGCCTGAACGCCTGCGTCCGCGCACCCTGGCGCAAGTGATGGGGCAGCAGCACCTGCTGGGCGAGGGCATGCCGTTGCGGCTGGCGTTTGAATCGGGGCAACCGCACAGTTGCATTCTCTGGGGGCCGCCGGGCACGGGCAAAACGACCATCGCACGGCTGATGGCGCAGGCGTTTGACGCGCAGTTCATCACCATCAGCGCCGTGCTGGGCGGCGTGAAAGACATCCGCGAAGCCGTGGAGCGCGCCCAGGCCGCGCAAGAGGGCCTTGCGCCGCAGGCCACCATCGTGTTTGTGGATGAAGTGCACCGCTTCAACAAAAGCCAGCAGGACGCCTTTTTGCCGCACGTGGAAAGCGGCTTGTTCACCTTCATCGGCGCCACCACGGAAAACCCCTCGTTTGAAGTCAATTCCGCCCTGCTTTCGCGCGCGGCGGTGTATGTGCTCAAGGCGCTGGAAGAAGCGGATTTGCGCGAAATCCTGGCCCGCGCCCTGGCCGCGCTGGACGGTCTGGCCGCCGAGCCGGCCGCATCTGACCGCCTGGTGGCCTATGCCGATGGCGACGCGCGCCGCCTGCTCAATACGCTGGAGACGCTGGCGGTGGCCGCGCGCGCCGAAAAACGCGCGCGCATCACGGATGAGTGGCTGCTGAAAGTGCTGGGCGAGCGCCTGCGCCGCTACGACAAGGGCGGCGAGCAGTTCTACGACACCATCAGCGCCCTGCACAAAAGCGTGCGCGGCAGCGACCCGGACGCCGCGCTGTACTGGCTGGCGCGCATGCTCGATGGCGGCGTGGACGCGCGCTACATCGCCCGCCGCCTGATCCGCATGGCCAGTGAAGACATCGGCCTGGCCGACCCGCGCGCCTTGCGCCTGGCGCTGGACGCTGCCGAGGTTTATGAGCGCCTGGGCAGCCCCGAAGGCGAGCTGGCGCTGGCCCAGTGCGCGCTGTATCTGGCCGTGGCCCCCAAGAGCAACGCCGCCTACGTGGCCTACAAGCGCGCCCGCGCCTTCGTGCGCGAAGACGGCACCCGCCCCGTGCCCATGCACTTGCGCAACGCGCCCACCCAGTTGATGAAGCAGCTGGGCCACGGCGCGGGCTACCGCTACGCGCATGACGAGCCGGACGCTTTTGCCGCCGGCGAGCGCTATCTGCCCGACGGCATGGCGCCACCCGGCTTTTACGAACCCGCGCCGCGCGGGCTGGAAATCAGGATTGGCGAAAAACTGGCCGAGCTGGCGCGGCGCAATCAGGCCGCAGCAGGCAGCTCGCCAGCGGAATGAAGCCGCAGCCGGAGCGAACGCGCGCGGGCAAGGCCAGACAAGCCCCGGCAAGCCAAGGGCAAACCCGAAATCCGGCGGCAGGGGTGTTGCTTACAAACCATCAAACCCTGTAACTATTTGGCATTTCCCAAATGAATTTGCGCCCGGCCCCGGCAGCGGGGCCATAAACGGCGGTGGCCTAGGTATCATGCGGAAATCCGCCGGTTTTCTTGCGGATACAACTGGCATGAAGTCTGTAACACATTCTGCGCAGCGCATGCCGGTCTCCCCTTTCGTTTCACGCCAACTCCAAAGATAGGAAAAACTCATGCGCACTGACATGTTTCAACAGGTGCTGGAAGAACTCAAAGGCTCTTCCGCAGACGTCGAAGCCTCGGCTTTGATCTCGACCGACGGTCTGATGATTGCCTCCTCCCTGCCCAACGGCATGGACGAAGACCGGGTAGGCGCCATGTCAGCCGCCCTGCTGTCCCTGGGTGACCGCGCAGCGCGCGAACTGGCTCGCGGCACGCTGGAGCGCGTGCTGCTGCAAGGCGAGCGCGGCTACGTGATCATGAGTTCCGCTGGCAGCGAAGCCGTGCTGACGGTGCTGGCGCGCCACAACGCCAAGCTGGGCTTGCTGTTTCTGGACATCAAGCGCGCCGCCGAAGCCCTGGCCAAGATGGTCTGATTGCAGGAGGCTTGAAACATCATGGCCATGCCAACCATGCAGCCGCCCGCCGAGCCGGCGCGGCAATGTGAATACAAGTACTTTGACGGCGCAACCCGCACGCTGTACGTGACGGAAAAGGAATTTCCCTATCCGGAAGGGCGCCTCATCATCTCGCGCACAGACCTGAACGGCATCATCACCCATGCCAACGAGGCGTTCGTGGAGCTGTCCGGCTGGAACCGTGAAGACCTCATCGGCCAGCCCCACGCCATCTTGCGCCACCCCGACATGCCCGCAGCCGCCTTCAAGGACCTGTGGGACACCCTCAAGGCCGGCAAGAAGTGGTTCGGCTACGTGAAAAACCTGCGCAAGGACGGCGGCCACTACTGGGTGTACGCCACGGCCGTGCCCAACGTGCGCAACGGCCAGGTGGTGGGCTACACCTCCGTGCGCCGCGAGCCTTCGCGCAAGAAGATCGAGGAAATGACCGCCCTGTACAAGAAGATGCTGGCGGAAGAAAAAGGAGGCCAGGCATGACGCTGAACTTGTTGATTGCTCCCGACTTCGCGCCTGAACGCTTTGCGGGCTGGCACATGCTCAACACGCTGCTGCAAAAAAAATCGGGCATTCACATCCATCTGATGACGCCCGCTTCGGCCGCCGAGCAGGCCGAGCTGATTGCCTCCGGCAAAGTCGATGGCGTGTACGCCAATCCGTTTGACGCGGCTTCCATGATTCGTGATGCTGGCTACAAGGCCATCGCGCGCCCCATCGCCAAGTCGGACGAAATGGTGATCGCCACTGGCGCCAACACGGCCTACGAAACGGCGCGCGACCTCAAGCCCGGCTGCACCATTGCCCTCACGGACAACCGCGACGTCAAGCTCATCGGCCTGCGCCTGCTGGAAGTGGCTGATTTGAAAGAGCCTGACATCAAGTGGAATCTGGTGGAAAACTACCAGGCCGCTGCGCGCCTGGCCATCAAGGGCGAGGTCGATGCCGCTTTTTTCCTGGCCGAAGCCTACAACTCGCTTTCCGGCTTGACGCGCAAGCAGATGAAGGTGCTGGTGGAAAGCAAGCTGGCCGACATCACCCACGTCTTTCTGCTGAATTCGCGCATTTCCGCAGAAGACAGCGCCCGCTTCGCGCAGGCCCTGCTGGAGCTCAAGGGCACGCCAGACGGCCAGCCCGTGCTGGACGAGCTGGGCATGAGCGGCGGCTTCGAGGTCATGGCCGAAGAAGACGCCGAATTCATGATCGACCTGATGGACACCTTGCTGGAGTGAGCCTGGCTTTCGCCCCGCTTGCCTGACGCCGCTCATGCAAACCCCTTTGCCACAAGCGCCGGAAACCGCCAGCTGGCGCGCGCGCGCCAGCTTTCGCGCCGCCGGGCGGCGCGTGCTGCGCGAGCCAGCCCGGCGCGAAGCGCATTGGCAGCGGGTGCAGGCCGCGCTGGCGCTGCCCGGCAGCGAACCCGTTCAGGGCGCGCTGGTGGACATGCTTCACGCCTGCCCGCCTGACGCCGCAGACTTTGAGACGAAGTGGCAGCAGTTGGGCGTGGCCAGGCGGCTCGCCCCTTTGACAGCCAAGTCTCTCCATCAGGCGGGCCGCAGCGGGCAGGCGCTGCCCCGCGTCAGCCGCTATGCCACGCGCTGGTGCGTACTGGCCGCGCCCGCGCTGGACGGCCCGCGCCGCGCGCTGCTGTGCGGCGCGGATGACTCCAGAAACATGGCTGCCACGGCCTTGCGGGCCATCGGCAGCGGAGACACCTCGGAGGAGCAGCATTTTCTGGCGCATTGCGAGGGCGCCCACGATGCACTGGCCTTCATGCTGGCGCGCCGCGCGTTGCTGCGGCAGGGCATAGAGCCAGGCCCCGAATGGATGCGCGTGTTTGCCTTTCTCCAAGGAGAAAAAGAATGAAGAAGATACTGTTGGTCGGCCTGACAGACCAGGAAGCGGCCGCCATCGAAATCATGATTGGCATGAACTGGCGCGATGCCCAATGCACCGTGCTGCGCCGCAGCCTTTCGCTGGCCATGCCCGAGCAAACGCCCGAGGCGCTGGCCTGCACGCATTGCGTGGTGGACTTGTTCGGCCTGGGCATGCGCAAATACAGCGCCGAAAACGCCGAGCGCCTCATGGCCTTTCTGGGCGGCCGCTCCGCCGTGGCGCTGGCCTGGGGCGCCGATGGCGGCGGCTGGACGGGGCAAAAGCTGCCTCTGGCCGCAGGCCAGGTGCTGGAGCTGCTGGTCATGCCCTATTCCAGCCACGACATGAAAACGGCGCTGGGCAAGGTGCGGGAAGGCAAGGCGCCGGCGGAAATGGCCGCTGCGCCAGCGGGCCGCGCCTCTGCCGCGTCTTCCGGCGGCCTGGGCCAGATCCTCAGCCAGGCCCGCACGGGCAGCGGCCCCGCGCCCGAGCCTGCGCCCGACAAGGAAGTCGGCCTGCTCAAAGGCGCCATCCCCATTCTTCTGCATGCGTTTCCCGACTTGCAGGGCAATCCGTTTTTCAGGCTGGTGCAGCAAATCATCAGCCATGAAGGTCCGCAGGTTCTGACCTTTGGCGATGAAATGTTCTTCATCCTCGCGCCGCGCGAGGGCTGGATCGCCTCGCCCCTGCCGCTGGCCAGCATGGCCAAGATGGCCGCCTCTTCCAGCCTGCTGGGCAGCGCAAAGGCAACGCCGCTGCCCCCGCATCAGGTGGAAGAAGAGCTGCGCCGGCACTTTGGCGAAGGCTTCCGGCAGGCGCAAAAGCCGCTGGATTTTCTGTGCTGGGTGCTGGCCGACAGCACGCTCCGGCAGAACCCGCCGCAGCGCAAGGCCGATCTGCGCTTTCGCCTGCGGCGCTTTCCCAATTTCACGCTGCTGCCCAACACCAGCAACTTTGAAATCCAGCTGGCGGCCATCTGCTCGCGCGCGCCCCAGTCGCTGGAAAAACTCTGCCGCAGCTTTCCACAGCACGACCCAGCCGACATTGCGCGCTTTGCCATTTTGTGCATCGTCTCCGGCTCGGCCGTGGTGCTGCCGGCTTCCGCGCCCATTGCCGCGCCCGCGCCCGTGCCTGCGGCGGCTGCCAAGCCTGCCCACGCCCAGGCCGCGCGCAAGGGCTTTTTCAAATCACTGCTCGACAAGCTTTTCTGATCTTTTATGGCGAATGTTTACAAGCTCGTATTTGCCGGCCCGGTAGGCGCTGGCAAAACCACGGCCATCCAGTCCCTGTCGGACATCGAAGTGGTGCGCACGGAGGCCAACGCCACCGACGAAGTGCGCCTGCTCAAGCAAACCACCACCGTGGCCATGGACTACGGGCGCATGAACCTGCCCAACGGCGATCAGGTGCGCCTCTTTGGCACGCCCGGCCAAAAGCGCTTTGATTTCATGTGGGACATCCTCACTGAAAACGCCCTGGGCCTGGTGCTCATGCTCAATGCCGCCTCGCCCGACCCGGTGGATGACTTGCGCTCTTACGTGAACGCCTTCCGCAGCTTCATAGACAGCACGGCGCTCGTGGTGGGCCTCACGCACGTTGAAAACGGCAGCTGGGACACGCGCCAGCGCCTGGCCCGCGAGCTGGACCAGATGGGCCTGTCGGCCTCCGTCATGGACACCGACGCCCGCAGCCGCGCGCACATGTCGGCGCTGGTCAAAGCGCTCATCTACGGCATTGATCCCTTCACCGGCGTCGAGTCCTGAACCGGCAGCCTGCCCCGCTCACCATGCTGAACCCGCAAGCCCCGCAGGGCGCGCAAGCCGCCCCACGCGACCCGTTTTTGATGCTCACGCCCGCTGGCGCGCTGCGCGCCCATGCCAGGGCGCAGCCTGACAAAGACGGCGCCGAGCTGCAAACGCTGATGAACGGCCTGGGCGCGCCCCTGCGCAGCGCCTGGCTGGCCGAGTCGCCCGCCCGCCGCGCCCTGCTGACCGAGGCGCTGCAAAAAGGCTGGGTGCAGGAAATGGCCCATCCCCTGGCCGCGCCCAACGTCTCGCTGGACAGCTACCTGCCGCACGCCATCGCGGGCCTGTCGGGCGAGCGCATGGCCGCGCTCTCATCCGACGAAGGCTTTTGCCTGGCCCGCGTGGGCTACAGCGAAGACGAAGCCGAAACCCTGTGCGCCGCCGCCGTGGAGTTCTTTGACTTCGCCGCCCGGCAAAAGCAGCGCGGCTGGCGCGGCGGACAGGCCATTTGCATGCACGAAGACCTTGACATGCTCATGCCCCGCACCACCTTCATGCTCTTCTGGGTGGACGGCATCGGCTACTGGATCATCGTGGGCGGCGAGCCGCTGCTCAACAACAACGCCTTCGTGGAACTGGTGTGGGGCCTGCGCGCGGCAGGCGTGCGCTTCAGAATGAAAACCGAGCGCCGCCCCTCCATCCTCAAAGGCGAAGTTCAAGACACGCACAAGCCCTCCATTCTCAAAGGCGAGGTCACGCTGGAGCAGGCGCCTTCCATCCTCAAGGGCGAAGTGCGCATTGAACAAGCGCCCTCCATCCTCAAAGGCGAGGTTCAGGACACGCACAAGCCCTCCATCCTCAAAGGCGAAGTGGTGCTGGAGCAAGCGCCCTCCATTCTCAAGGGCCAAGCCTGAGCTTTTGAGCCTGCGGGCAAGGGGCCGATTCAAGCAGCAGCGTCCCGCCATCCGCCCGCTGCGCGGAAAACGCGGCCCGGAACAGGCGCAGCGTTCACAAAGAAGAAACCAAGCTTTTCGCTCCTGAATCCATAGCGTGATGTCCTAGTGGAAAGTGCGCGAAACGGCATTTCAGGCCCTCATATTTGCTCCTGTTTTTAGGGCCTGTTCAGCGTCTGGCCGTGAGGGGCTGCGGATCGGAAGGGCTGCAAGACGCAGACGGGTCTGGTGAGCCGAGGGTTTGCAAGACTCACGAGCGCCTGAGGCCGCGCCTTCCGCGCCCGCAGGCAGATTGCCTACAGGCCCTGAAGCTGCGGGAAGTCCGCTTTCCGCCTTCGTCAGCCTTGGCCCGTTTCGGCTGCCGCAGCGTCTTCCGGAGGGTCAGCCAGGGCGGCTTGCAGGTAATCCGCCGGCAGGCCGTCGCGCGCGGCCAGGGCTTGCAGGCTGTGCCCGGCGGCCAGGTCTTCGCGCAGCGATTGCAGCCAGCCGTCCAGCCCGCTGGAGAGCGAGCGGCCCGCTTTTTCGCCTTCGTGGGTGACGCGGCCTTCGCCGCTGACGCCGTATTTGTTGGCGTAGCCGCGCGGGGTAACCATCAGGCCGTGGCGCGTGAAGGTGTGGCTGTTGCCAATGAGCACGGTGCTGAGCATGCCGATGTCGGCTTCGGCCATGTGCGCCAGCGTGGTGTGTTCGATGTGCTGGCGGCGGCGCCACGCGCTTTTGACGATGGCCACGGGCGTGCCGGGGCTGCGGTGGCGCAAGAAGATGCGCTGCGCCTGCACGATCTGGCGCGTGCGGCGGCCGCTTTTGGGGTTGTAGAGCGCGGTGACGAAATCGGCCGCCGCCGCCGCTTCCAGCCGGCGGGCAATGGCGGGCCAGGGCGTGAGCAGGTCCGAGAGCGAGATGGCGCAAAAGTCGTGCGTGAGCGGCGCGCCCACCAGCGCCGCGCAGCTGTTGAGAGCCGATGCGCCGGGGATGATTTCAACCGTCACGTCGTCATCGGGCGTCCAGCCGGCCTGAAAGAGCACTTCATACGTGGGGCCGGCCATGCCGTAAACGCCCGCGTCGCCCGAGGAGATGAGCGCCACTTTCTTGCCCTGGCGGGCTTTTTCGAGGGCGCTGATGGCGCGGTCAATCTCTTCGGTCATGGCCTTGCGGATGACTTCCTTGCCCTCCAGCAAATCGGCCACGAGCTTGATGTAGGTGACGTAGCCAATGACGACATCGGCCTGGGCAATGGCTTCGCGCGCGCGCGCGGTCATGTGCGCGGCATGGCCGGGGCCGATGCCCACCAGCGCGATGGAGCCGCCGCAGGCGGGCGAGGGTGAAGAAGAAGGGGAAAGCGGGTTGGCGTCGTTCATGGGTTCAGTCATTGGGCAAAGCGGCCGATTCTGGCGGCACGCGCGCGATGGAGACCGTGGCGTTGCGCCCGTCGGGGCCGCGCAGGCGGTGTTTTTCCACCACCAGCGCGCTCATGGGCGCGGGCTGCTGCCCGCCGCCCGCTGCCAGCAGCGCGGCTGCTTCGCTGACCGATGGCGTGCCGGTGTAGCGCAGCACGGTTTCAGACGGATTGGGCACGGGCACGGCAGCCAGTTCGGCGGGCGTGTAAAAGCGCATGGGCCAGCCGCGCTCGGCCACCAGCGCCAGCAGGCCCGGCTCTTTTGCCTTGAGCGTGATGCTGGCGGCCGCCACGATGCGCCCGGGCGCAATGCCCGCGCGCGCCAGCGCCTGCTCCAGCGCGGCGCGCAAGGTTTCAAGGGGCGTGCGGCTGTCGCAGCCCAGGCCCACGGCAAAGAAAGAAGTCATGCGGCTGAATCCAAGATCAATAAAAACAAAATCGTGGCATATGCCTTGAATATCCATCCGGGGCCATTTTGGGAGCGGCGTTTCAGGCGCAGCCCGTCAGATTCTGAACAGGTTCTTACAATTTGCGCCGCCTCATTTTTCAGGAGCAACGCGCCGTGCAACCGCCTCTTTCTCCCATGCCGCCCCGCCGCAGCGGCAGCAGCAATCTGTTCGCCGTTTTCGCCCATCTGGGCTGTTTTTTCTTTCCCATTCTCGTGCCGCTGGTCATTTACCTGCTCACCAAGGATGAACCCGGCGAACAATTCGCCGCTGGCAACGCGCGTGAATCGCTCAATTTCCAGATCACGCTCTGCATTGCGGGCATGGTGTGCGGCATTCTGATCTTTGCCGCCATCGGCCTGGTTTTGCTGCCCCTGCTGGGCCTTTACGGCGGCGTTTGCATCATCATCGCCGCCATCAAGGCGGCCAACGGCCAGATCTGGCGCTATCCGCTGACTTTGCGGCTCATCAAATAAAGCGGCTCTTTGTCTTTCCGGAGTGACGATTCGGGCGGGGTCAAATAAAGCACCAGGCGGCCTTTGGCCTTTTCCCACCATTCAGACTGGATCGCCGCAGCGTCCGCCGTGGCCCAGAGCACGGCGGCGAAAGCATCCAGCGGGACGTCGGTCATGCGGCTGAAAACACGGATGTTGGCGGGCAGCGGCGCGGCGTGCGGCCACCAGTGGCGCAGGCAGCCCGCTTCCTGCACGAAGGCCACCGGCTCGCCATTGACCACGCAGGCTGCGGCGCGCGTGAGGTTTTCCTTGGGCGCAATGGCCCGCCAGCCGTGCTCGCGGCCCAGAATGTCCACGGCCAGCGTGCCCATGACGTCTGACGCAGTGGTGATGACCGGCACAGCCCCCAGCAGCGCCGCCACGCGCTGCGCCCATTCATTGGCGCCGCCCACGTGGCCGGAGAGCACGGCAATGGCAAAGCGCCCCGCTTCATCCACCACCACCACGCCGGGGTCCTCCGCCTTCGACTTGAGGTGCGGCGCCAGCAGCCGCACCATCGCCCCCAGCGAAACAAAGCACACCAGCTGCTCATGCGCGGCCAGCAGCGGGCCGATTTCGCCGCGCAGCGCGCCTTCATAAATGCGCCGGGGGTTGGGCAGCTCCGCCAGCGGCGCGGCCCACTTGGCCGGAGCGCACACCGTGGCCTGCGGCCAGTGCCGCGCCAGCCGCGCGGCCAGCGCCACGCCCTGGCGGGTGATGGCCAGCAGGGCAATGCGGGGCAAGGCGCCAGGTGAAGACGGGGAGTTCATGGCGATTCGCCGCGCCGGGGGCAAAGCCGGTTTCAGAGCAGCTTTTTGGCGGGCAGGCGGTAGTTTTCCTGCGTCATCAGATCCAGCCCGCATTCCTGCTGCTCTACCCAGTCAATGAAGCGGCGCGACATGGTGCGGCCGCGAAACCAGGAGCCATGCTGGGGCACGATCATCTTGATATCCAGCCCGCGCACCATCTGCGCCCAGTACTGGCAGGCCTTGCGCGAACTCATGTAGCGCCTGTGAAAGCCCAGCATGTTGGGAATGTGCGCGTCAAAGTCGGTCACGGGCTGGCCCGCCATTTCGTTGCTGACCAGCGATGCGCCCAGATCGCCCGAAAACAGGATCTTGGAGATGGGGTCGTAGAACTGGAAATTGCCTTCGGAGTGCAGAAAGTGCGCGGGCAGCACGATGATGTGCGCCTCGCCCAGCGGCAAGATGCCGCCGGCGTCAGGCACGGGCACCAGCCGGTTTTCAATGCTGTGGGTGCAAAAATGCGGCACGAAGCGCGACCACACGGCGGGAATGACGAGCTTGCACGTGGTTTGCACCAGCCAGCGGTTGAGCGAAGCCACCACGTCAGGGTCGGCGTGCGAGGCCATGATGTAGTCCACCTGCGACTTCGGAAAGCACTGCATGCGCCGCAGGAAGATGGCGTTGTAGGTCATCATGCCGCCGGGGTCGATGACGGCCATGTGGTCGCCGTGGCAGACGATGAACTGGTTGGACTGCACGGCGTCGGCGTCAGCCTGCACCAGGTCGTGAAACATGATGCATTCGTGGCCGTCCTTGGCGTAGAGCTGAATGGTCATGGCGGCAAGGCCGGCGCAAGCCCGAAGGCACGCCCGCGCTCAATGCTGGGTGTTGGCGCCCAGTTGAACGAAGCCGGAGCCGATCATGGGCTTGTCCGCCTGCAGCGGTTCCAGCTTGACGATGATGAGCGAGAGGTTGTCGCCGCCGCCCATCGCGCGCTCGCGCGCCTTTTCCACCAGGAATTCGCTGGCGTCGCGCGGCGGCAAGGCGTTGAGCACGGAGCCGATTTCATCGACCGTGAAGTAGTGCCACAGCCCGTCGCTGCACGCCATGATGGTGTCGCCCAGTTGCAGGCGCGGGATGTAGTGCGCATCCAGCCGGGGCGGCTCGTCCGCGCCCAGGCAGCTGAGCAGCATGTTGGACTGCGGATGAGTATTGGCTTCTTCGGCGGTGATTTCGCCGCGCTCGACCAGCGCCTGCACGTAGGAGTGGTCCAGCGTGCGGCGCAGCAGCGTGCTGCCGCGAAAGTGATACAGGCGCGAATCGCCCGAATGCACCCAGTGGCAGGCGCCCTTGGCGGTGGTGAGAAAAGCGGCCAGCGTGCTGTGCGGCTCCTGCTCGGCGGCGATGGCGGTGAGGCGGATGACCAGATGCGCCTCTTCGCCAATCTGGCGCAGCAAGGCGGCGGCGTCTTCGTGGGCGGGATCGTAGCTTTCAAAGAGCTGGCGCGCGGTCATGATGACCTGGTCAGACGCCTTGCGCCCGCCGGTGCGCCCGCCCATGCCGTCGGCCACCACGCCCAGCACGCAGCCGGGCACGCGCGGGTGGGCAAACAGGCCGAGCTGATCTTGCTGATAGTCCCGGTCGCCCTTGTGCAGGCCTGTGGCGGCAGCGAGCCGGAAGCCCTTGTCCTTGTTCATGTTGTGCGCAATGTGTGCTTATGTATATGACCTGATTTTTTGGCGCTGCCAAAAGTGAAGCTGCGTATTATCAGTTGTAAAGCTGAATGAAACAGGCGCGAGGTCTTTCCATTCGGCCTTTCGTCGCCGCCTCGCGTCTTTTTTCCGCACCCTTTCGCCTTGCCTGATCTCGCCAGCCGTGTTGCCGCCGTTTTCGCGCCCGATGGACCGCTGGCTGCGGCCGATGGCGCTTTTTGCCCCCGCCCCGGCCAGGTGCAAATGGCGCTGGCCGTGGCGCAAACGCTGCGCGAAGGCGGCGCGCTGGTGGCCGAAGCGGCCACGGGCGTGGGCAAGACCTTTGCCTATCTGGCGCCCGTGCTGCTGGGCGGCGAGCGCGCGCTGCTGTCCACGGCCACCAAAACGCTGCAAGACCAGCTGTATGGCCGCGATTTGCCGCGCCTGATTGGCGCGCTGGGCCTGCCCGTGCGCACGGCCTTGCTCAAAGGCCGCAGCAGCTACCTGTGCCCCTACCGACTGGAGCTGGCCCGGCATGACGCGCCCGCCAGCGCCGCCGCCGCGCGCGAGCTGGCCCGCATCGAGCGCTGGGCGCAGGCCACGGCCACGGGCGATCTGGCCGAGCTGCCAGAGCTGGACGAGCGCTCGCCCGTCATCCCCCTGGTCACTTCCACGCGCGACAACTGCCTGGGCAGCGAATGCCCCCGGTTTCGCGACTGCCACGTGGCCCGCGCGCGGCGCGAGGCGCTGGCCGCCGACGTGGTCGTCATCAACCATCACCTTTTTTTTGCCGATCTGGCCATTCGCGAATCGGGCATGGCCGAGCTGCTGCCCGCCGCCCGCGCCGTGGTGTTTGACGAAGCGCACCAGCTCAACGAAACCGGCATCCAGTTTCTGGGCCGCCAGCTCGGCCACCGCCAGTTGCAGGATTTCGCGCGTGATTTGCTTGCCGCCGGTTTGCAGCACGCGCGCGGCCTGCAAGACTGGAGCGCGCTGGCTGGCGGCCTTGAAAACGCCTTGCGCGATTTGCGGCTGGCCGCTGGCAATCCGCCTTCCAGCCCGCCCGGCGGCAATACCCGCCTGCGCTGGAACGCTCTCGCGCCCGAAGGCGTGCCTGAAGCAGGCTGGCTGGCCGCCCTGGCCCGCCTGCAAGCCGCGCTGGAGTCCATTGCCGCCGCTTGCGAAGCCGTGCAAGACGCCGCCGCCGACTTTCCCCGCCTGCTCGCCCGCGCCCAGCGCCTGGCCCGGCTGGCCGCGCACTTTGCCCAGCCCGCCACGGCGGATGCGGCCCGCTGGCTGGAAGTGGGCCTTTACACCCTGCAACTGACCGAATCGCCGCTGGACATCGCCCAGACCGTGCGCGAGCGCCTGCTGGGCATCGCGCCGCCAGATTCGTCAGATTCGCCAGCCCCGCCTGAAGGCCTGCCGCCCTCGCCAGAAGCCGCGCAAGGTGAACCGCTCCTTGCTGCTGCCGATGAAGCAGTCCCGCGCGCCTGGGTTTTCGTCTCCGCCACGCTGGGCGATGACGCCCAGCTCACCTGGTTCACCCGCCCCTGCGGACTGGAAGGCGCGGCGCGCATCCTGCGTGTGGGCAGCCCGTTTGACTACGCCCGCCAGTCCGTGCTCTACATCCCGGCGCCCGCCGCCTTTCCCCGCCCGGCAGACGCCGCGCACCCGGCCGCCGTGGCCCGCCTGGCAGGCGACGCCGCGCTGCGCCTGGGCGGGCGCACCCTCGTGCTCACCACCACCTTGCGCGCGCTGCGCGGCATCAGCCAGGCGCTGGCCGAACGCTTTCGTGGCGAAGGCGCGCCCATCACCGTGCTGGCGCAAGGCGAATACCCCAAGCGCGTGCTCATGGAGCGCTTTCGCGCGGCCGGGCAAAGCAAGGCGCAAGGCTGCGTGCTCGTGGCTTCTGCTTCTTTCTGGGAAGGCGTGGACATTCCCGGCCGCGCGCTGCAATGCGTCGTCATCGACAAACTGCCCTTTCCGCCGCCGGGCGATCCGCTGATTGAAGCGCGCTGCCGCCGCATCGAAGCCGCAGGCGGCAGCGCCTTTGCCGCCATTTCCCTGCCCGAAGCGGCCGTGGCCCTCAAGCAAGGCGCGGGCCGCCTCATCCGCTGCGAAACCGACACCGGCGCGCTGGCGATTTGCGACACCCGCCTCATCAGCATGGGCTACGGCAAGCGCCTGCTCGCCGCCCTGCCGCCCATGCGCCGCCTGGCAGACGAAGCCCAGCTCATGCAGGCGCTGGACGTGCTGGCCGTCAGCGAAGCCTGAAAAAGGCCCGCCTTCCAGGCAAAGCGCCGGAATGAGCAAAGCGCAGACGGCAGACGTTCATATTTCGCTCTTGAAATCAGAGCATGAGGTCCTAGTGGAACGTGCGCAGAACGGCATTTGCTGCCCTTCAAATTCGCTCCTGTTTTTGATGCATTCAGGCTGCACGGGCCGCTTCGGGGCGGCCTTTTCGCGTCCACGGGCGGGTTGAGCGGGGCCGCCAGTGCGGCTATGGCTGCGGCAGGCTGACGGTGACCAGCAGCGATGCGTCGGCTTCGGCGCGCAGGGCGTGCGGCTCGCCTGCGGGCAGCCAGAGGAAGTCGCCAGCCTGCATGGCATGCGTTTGGCCGGCGGCTTCAAATTGCACGCGGCCTTCCAGGCATTGCACGGTGATTTCGCCCGGCGCGCTGTGTGCCGGCAGGGCCTTGCCTGCGGGCAGCACCAGGCGCATGACTTCCAGCTGGCGGCCTTTGACCAGCGCGAAGGAGGGCGTGCTGGCGGCAGCGGCGCCCAAAGGGGCCACGCTGCCAAGCTGGCCGGGAGTGAGATGGGGCTGGGCCATGATGAATGCTCCTTGAAAGTGAAAAAACAGCCGGGGCGGCGGGCGCCGCGCCGCTTCAATAGTCGTCCGGCGAGCCTAGCGCCAGGTTCTCAAAACGGGTGAGGGGCTTGACGAAGGTGAGCTTGACGGTGCCGGTGGGGCCGTTGCGCTGCTTGCCGATGATGATTTCGGCCACGCCCGGCTCGGGCGATTTTTCCTTGTTGTAGTAATCGTCGCGGTAGATGAACATGATGATGTCGGCGTCTTGCTCGATGGCGCCTGATTCGCGCAAGTCGCTCATCATGGGGCGCTTGTCGGTGCGCTGCTCCACGCTGCGGTTGAGCTGCGAGAGGGCCAGCACGGGGCATTGCAGCTCCTTAGCCAGGGCCTTGAGGCCGCGCGAGATTTCGCCCAGCTCGGTGGCGCGGTTTTCGCCCTCGCTCACGGAGCCGGTCATCAGCTGCAAATAGTCCACCACGATCAGGCCGAGCTTGCCTTGCTGGCGCGCCAGGCGGCGGGCGCTGGCGCGCAGCTCCGACGGGGTCAGGCCCGGCGTTTCGTCGATGTGCAGCGAAACCGTGCGCAGGCGCTCGATGGCCTCGGTCAGGCGCGGCCATTCCTCGTCGGTCAGGCGGCCCGTGCGCAAGTGGCTCTGGTCAATGCGGCCGATGGAGCCGACGATGCGCACGGCCAGCTGCGCCGCGCCCATTTCCATGGAAAACACGGCCACGGGCAGGCCCGCTTCCAGCGCCACGTGCTCGGCAATGTTGATGGCGAAGGCGGTTTTGCCCATGGAAGGGCGCGCGGCCAGCACCACCAGATCGCCCGCCTGCAAACCGGCGGTCATGCGGTCCAGGTCAATGAAGCCGGTGGGCACGCCAGTGATGTCGTTGGGGTTGTCGGCCATCTCCTGCACGCGGTCAATCAGCTGGGTGACCAGCAGGTCCATGGACTGAAAGCCCTCTTTCATGCGCGAGCCTTCTTCGCCAATCTTGAAAATGCGCTGCTCGGCTTCGTCCAGGATCTTGTCCACGCCCCGGCCCTGGGGGTTGAAGGCGCTGGTGGCGATTTCGTCGCTGGCGGCGATCAGCTTGCGGCGAATGGCGCGCTCGCGCACGATTTCGGCGTAGCGGCGGATGTTGGCCGCGCTGGGCACGTATTGCGCCAGCGCGTTGAGGTAGGCAATGCCGCCTGCCGCTTCGGCGCGGCCCTGGCGCTGCAATTCCTCGAAAACGGTGATGACGTCCGCCGGCTTGCTGTCGTTGATCAAACGCCCGCAGGCGGCGTAAATCAGCTTGTGTTCCAGGCGGTAGAAGTCGCTGTCGATGAGCAGATCGCCCACGCGGTCCCAGGTGCCGTTGTCCAGCAGCAGGCCGCCCAGCACGCTGGATTCGGCCTCCAGCGAATGCGGCGGAATGCGCAGCTGGGCCACTTGCGGATCTGCGGGCGGCGGCAGATCAGCAGGCTCCAGCGCAGCGGCATAGGGGGCGTCGTCAGGCGGGCCGGAATGGCCGCTTGCTGCGGGCGGCGGCGCGTCAAACGCGTCGAATGGGGGAGGGTTCAGTTCATCAGGCATGGGCGGCGAGCATAGGCAGCGTGGGCGCGCCTGTCATTGCGCAAGGCTGTGGATGCGCGGTGGATAAACCGTGGACAGGCTGGGGAGAAGCTGGGGAGAAGCTGGGGGAGAAGCAGAAGACGGTCTGGAAACCGGGGCCGGGCGGCGGGGCCTGGAAGGCAGCGGCCCGGAAGCCAAGAATCAGTTCAAAGCCCGCCCGCAGGTGCGAAAAGCACGAACTTGGGCGGTTTGGGCCTTGCTGCCTCCATCCCGATCCGCAAGGCTCCACGGGCAGACTCTGAACAGGTTCTTGAGGCAGAGAGCGAAACCACATCGAAAAAAGGAGCAAATTTATGAGGCCGAAAATGTGCTCTACGCTCTTTCCACTAGGACATCACGCTATGAATCAAGGAGCGAAATATGGCCTTTGAATCTGCCCACGATGAGTCTGCGGGCGCGAAAGCGCGGATTCGGGCGCTCTGCGGCGTTGCAAATCCGCGCCGGGGTGCAAGACCCGTCTGCGCCTTGCCGCCCATCCCGATTCGCGCTTTTGCCCCTCTCGGCCAGATCATGAACAGGCTGCCCAGGCTCAAAGAAAAAAGCCGCCAGGCACAGCCCAGCGGCTTTGGCACGACGGGCCAGCGCCCGGATCAGGCTGTTTCGCCGTAAACGGCCACGGTGATTTCAGCCAGCACGTCCGTGTGCAGGGCGATGACGACTGTGGAATCGCCCACCGTCTTGATGGGGCCGGAAGGCAGGCGGATTTGCGACTTGTGCACTTCCACGCCATGCTGCTTTTTCAGCTCTTCGGCAATGTCGTAGTTGGTGACGGAGCCGAACAGGCGGCCATCGACGCCAGCCTTTTGCGTGAGCTTGATGATGGCGCCAGCCAGCTTTTCACCCTGCTGCTGGGCGGCGGCCAGTTTTTCGGCGGCCTGCTTTTCCAGCTCGGCGCGGCGGGCTTCAAACTCGGCCTTGTTGGCGGCGGTGGCGCGGCGCGCGCGGCCAGAAGGAATCAGGAAGTTGCGGGCATAGCCGTCTTTGACTTTGACGATGTCACCCAGACCGCCCAGGTTGGTGACTTTTTCCAGAAGAATGATTTCCATGGTGTGTTTCTCCTTTCAGCCCCGAGTCAGACGCGATGCTTGTCGGTATAGGGCAGCAGGGCCAGGAAACGCGCGCGCTTGATGGCGGTGTTGAGCTGGCGCTGATAGAGGGCGCGCGTGCCGGTCAGGCGGGCGGGGATGATCTTGCCGTTTTCGGCGATGAAATCGCGCAGGGTGTCGATGTCCTTGTAGTCAATTTCCTCGACGCCGGCAACGGTGAAGCGGCAAAAGCGCTTGCGCTTGAACAGCAGCGACTGGGTGTTGCGCTTCGGGCGCTTGTCTTTGTTGAATTTCTTGAACGTGGCCATTGGGGCCTCCTTAAAACGAATCTTGCTGAAAATCCTGAATGTGGAACACAACCTGGCGTGACTGGCGGGGGCTAGCGAGAAAGCCCGTGAAACGCGCCTGAGCGCCTGCCGCCTGACGGTCCAGCCGCTGCGCCACCTGGCCGATGGCGACAGCCTTGAGCGTGAGGCTGACTTTGCGCGGCTGCCCGGCTTCGGGCTGCTCGGACTCATGGCAAAGGCGCAAATCCAGCGCGGGCAGGCCCGCCGGGGTGTGGCGCAATGCGCCGCGCTCTTCGATGACGCCGGCAATGTCGATGCGGTTCACGCTCGCCTTGTCTTGCAGTCTGCCTGGGAGGTGTGCGTGACGGCCTTATTCGGTGGCTTGCTCGGCGGTTTGCTGGGCCTTGCGGGCTTCTTCGCGCTCAACAGTCTTCATCATGGAAGACGGGCCGGTTTCAGCCTTGGCCTTTTGCACGGTGAGGTGGCGCAGCACGGCATCGTTGAAGCGGAAGGCGTGCTCCAGCTCGTCCATCACGTCCCGCCCGGCCTCGATGTTCAGGCACAAGTAGTGGGCCTTGGAAAGCTTGTTGATCTGATAGGCCAGCTGGCGGCGGCCCCAGTCTTCGACGCGGTGCACCTGGCCGCCGCCGCTGGTGATCATGCCCTTGTAGCGCTCGAGCATGGCGGGCACTTGTTCGCTCTGATCCGGGTGGATGAGCAAAATGATTTCGTAATGACGCATTCAGACTCCTTGTGGATGCAATGAGTCCGGAACCCCGCAAGGCGCAAGGCCCCAGACAGAAAAAGCCGCCCCCGGCGTCGGCAGGGTGCGGCAAGGCGAAAAACGCGGGATTTTAGCGCAGGCGCGTCAGCCGCTCGCGGCCAGCCTGGGCGGCTTCAGAGCGCGGATAGGCCTTGACCAGCTGGTTCAGCGTGGCGCGGGCAGCGCGCGTGTCTTTCAGCTCAATCTGGCAATTGGCAATGGACAGCAAGGCTTCGGGGGCCTTGTCATGCTTGGGCGCACTGCTCAGCAGAGAGCGGAAGTTGGTGATGGCTTCCTTGTAGTCGCGCGTGGCGTACTGCGCATTGCCCAGCCAGAACAGGGCCGATGGCGCGTAGCTGCTTTGCGGATATTTCTTGACAAAGCGGGCCAGCCGGGTTTGCGCGTTGCGGTAGTCGCCAGAACGAAAGGCGGCGAAGGCGGCGTCGTATTCCTTGCGTTCGGCGGCGCTGCGGTCCGGCTCGGCGCTGGCCTGCTGGGGAGCTTGGCTGCGGGCGCTGGCGTCATCAGCGGCTTCAGCGCCGTCCATGCCGCTGGCAGGCGGCGCGTCACCGGATTCCATTTTTCGCAGCCGGTCTTCCATGCCCTGCGCAGCTTCCTGCTGGCGCCGGCGCAAGTCTTCCAGTTCGCGCGAAGCTTGTTCCTGGATGCCGCGCGACTGGGCCAGCTCGTTACGCAGTGTCTCGATTTGCGTTTGCAGATCAAGCATGCTGCGGCGCATTTGCTCGTTGTCTTCCACCAGCTTGTTCTGGGCCGTGATGGCGGTGTCGAGCCGCTGGCGCAAATCCAGAATGGCGCGGCGGGCATCGTCATCGCCAAACAGCGCGTGGGCGCTGAAGCTGGCTGCCGCCAGCGCCAGCGCCAGCGCCGTCAGGCGCAGGGGTTTTGCGTGCTTCACGGCTTAGCGGTACTTGATTTCAACGCGGCGGTTTTGCGACCAGGCGCTTTCGTCGCTGCCCATCACGGCGGGCTTTTCTTCGCCAAAGCTCACGGCTTCGATTTGCGCGTCAGAAGCGCCGACCAGGCCCAGCGCGCGGCGCACCGCTTCAGCACGCTTTTGGCCCAGCGCCAGGTTGTATTCACGGCCTCCGCGCTCGTCGGTGTTACCTTCCAGCACGACATGGCGGCTGCGGTTGGCTTGCAGGTGGCGGGCGTGCCCGTCAATGACGGACTGGTATTCAGGCTTGACCACGAAGCTGTCGAAGTCGAAGTAGATCACCTTCGCCACGCCAGCGGGGCCGTCGGCTTCCTGCATGGCATGGTCTGCCTGCACGGGGGCGACGTGGCTGTCGCCCGGCAGGGTAGTGCGCGATGCGTCGCCTGCATTGCTGGCAGACGTGTCCAGGTTGTCGGTGGTGCTGCAGGCGCTCAGCAGGGCCAGGGCGGCGGCGGCAATGAAATAGCGTTTGAACATGGGTTTGCTCCTTTGCTTGAAATAAAACGCTGTCGTTGGAAAATCAGTTCTGGAACGGTCCCCAGGCCGGTTCGCGGATGTCGCCGCCCTTGCCTGCCAGGCGCGCCTTGATCTTGCCGTCCAGCGTGGTGGTCATCAGCGCGTCGCGGCCGCCCTGGCGGGTGGCATACACGATCAGGCGGCTGTTGGGGGCGAAGCTGGGGCTTTCGTCTTCGGTTGTATCCGTGATGGCCGTGGTGTTGCCAGTGGCCAGCTCCATCACGTGCAGGCGAAAGCCTGCCGAGCGGCTGATGTAGGCCATCCAGCGGCCATCCGGGCTGATGGAAGGCGAGATGTTGTAGTTGCCCGAAAAGGTCACGCGCTGCGCGGCGCCGCCGCCAGCGGGCATGCGGTACACCTGCGGCGCGCCGCCACGGTCGCTCACGAAATAGATGGAGCTGCCATCCGGCGAGAACACGGGTTCGGTGTCAATGGCGCTGGTTTTGGCCAGACGGCGCGGTTCGCCACCGCCAGCGCTGATGAGATAAAGCTGCGAGCCGCCATCGCGCGAGAGCGTGACGGCCAGGCTGCGTCCGTCGGGCGACCAGGCAGGCGCGCTGTTGGAGCCACGGAAGTTCGCCAGCAGGCGCCTGCGGCCGGAGGCCACGTCATGCACGTAAATCACGGGCTTGCGCGATTCGAATGACACGTAGGCCAGTTGCCGCCCGTCAGGCGACCAGCTGGGCGAGATGATGGGTTCAGGGCTGGAGAGCGCCGCCTGGGCGTTTTCGCCGTCGGAATCAGCCACCCATAGTGTGTAGCGTGAGCCGGCCTTGGTTACATAGGCCAGGCGCGTGGAAAACACGCCTTTTTCGCCCGTCAGCTTTTCATAGATGTAGTCGGCCACCTTGTGCGAGGCCAGCCGCAAATCGGATTGCGGCACGGTGTAGCCGCGCCCGCCCAAGTCCTGCCCCTGCACCACGTCCCAGAGGCGAAAGCGCACTTGCCAGCGGCCATCGCCCTGGCGCTGCACGCTGCCGGCAGCCAGGGAGTCAGCGCCGCGCTCGCGCCACACGGCCATGTCAGGCACGGTGGTTTCATCAGGCGCCTGGCCGCTGGCATTCACCGCGCGAAACAGGCCGCTGCGCTCCAAGTCGGCCTGCACGATGGCGGCCGGTTTCTGCGGCGCGCCATCCTCGCCCCGGAAGGGAGGCAGCGCAATGGGCATTTGCCGCAGGCCCACGCCCGAGACTTCCACCCTGAACTGCGCCAGCACGGGCGCGGCGGATGGAAGGGCCAGCGCCACGGCAATCGACTGCGCCAGGCGGCGGCGGGTGATGCGAGCAAGAAAACGTGTCATGCAGTGCAAATCCTGTCGTGCAGATTCATTCATTAAAAGCCGCCTCCGCAGCGCAGTGCGAAGGCGGCATTGCGGGCGGGATGGTACACAGTTGGTTCAAAACACCGTTGCCAAAAGTGTCTACGGTTGTGACTTGCGCATATTGGCGTAAGAGCCTGTTTCATAAATAAGCTGCCAGCTGCGGCGCAGCGGATTCCGGACGCCGGAAAGCGGTTTTTCGCTGCCTGGCCGCAGCGATCGCTTTCTCAGTGAAAGAGCCGCATGGAGTCCGGCTGTTGCTGACGCAGCGCAAAGAGCGCCCACAAAGGCGCGCGCGCGGCGGCATTGCGCGCGGAGCGCTCACGATAATCGCCGCCCCATGAGCATCATCATCAAAGACGCGGCAGGCATTGCCGCCATGCGTGAAGCGTGCCGCCTGGCCTCTGAAGTGCTAGACGCCATCACGCCGCACATCCGCCCCGGTATCACCACGCTTGAAATCGACCGGCTGGCCGCGCAGCACATGCAACAGCAGGGCACGCGCTCGGCCACCATCGGCTACCAGCCGCCGGGCTATCCGCCCTATCCGGGGCACGTGTGCACCTCCGTCAATCACGTGGTGTGCCACGGCATCCCCAACGAGCGCCCCCTGAAAAAAGGCGACGTGCTGAATGTGGACGTCACCGTCATCAAAGACGGCTGGTTTGGCGACACCAGCCGCATGTTCGAGCTGGGCGAATGCTCGGTAGCCGCGCGGCGGCTCAGCCGCCTGACGTATGAGGCCATGTGGCTGGGCATCATGCAAGTGCGCCCCGGCGCGCGGCTGGGCGACATCGGCCACGTCATCCAGAAATTCGCCGAAGGGCACGGCCTGTCGGTGGTGCGCGAATACTGCGGCCACGGCGTGGGCCAAAGCTTTCACGAAGACCCGCAGGTGCTGCACTACGGCAAGGCGGGCACGGGCGAAGAGCTGGAGCCGGGAATGATCTTCACCATCGAACCGATGATTAACCTGGGCCGCCGCGACGTGAAATCGCTGGGCGACGGCTGGACCGTCGTCACCAAAGACCATTCACTTTCGGCGCAATGGGAGCACTCCGTTCTCGTCACGCCCACGGGCTACGAAGTGCTCACGCTCTCGGCTGGCAGCCCGCCGCCGCCAGACTTCGTCAAGGCGTGAATTAGCTCCTTTTTACATAGCATTACGTCCTAGTGGAAAGAGCGCCGGAGCCATTTTCCACCCCCCTTGATTTGCTCCTTCTTTTGAGTAGGCCGCCATGACGGAACGACAGGAAAAGCTCTTCATCCTCACCGGCGCGTCGCGCGGCCTGGGGCGGGCGCTGGCTGAGCAGCTGCTGCGCGAGGCGGGCTGCACGCTGCTGACCCTCTCGCGCCAGCCGCTGGCGGCGCTGCAAGAGCAGGCGCGGCAAAGCGGCGCGCAGCTGGTGCAGTGGCAGCAGGATTTGACGGACGCGCCCGCCGCCGCCCGCCGCCTGGCCGAGTGGCTGCAAGCCGTGCCGCCGGGGCGCTTTGGCAGCGCCGCGCTCATCAACAACGCGGGCGTGATTCCGCGCATCAGCAGGCTGGGCGACACACGCTCGGCCGGCAGCGACGCGGCCGATCTGGCCGGGCTGTCGCAATCCATCCGCGCCGGGCTGGAAGCGCCGCTGCTGCTGTGCGCGGCCTTCCTGTCGGCCACGCGCCAGTGGCCCGCCGGGCGCAAGGTGCTCAATATTTCATCGGGCCTGGGCCGCCGCCCGCTGGCCGCGCAAGCGCCCTACTGCGCCGCCAAGGCGGGGCTGGATCACCTCACCCGCTGCCTGGCGCTAGAAGAGGCCGCGCGCCCGGATGGCCAAGGCGCGCGCGTGTGCGCCATCGCCCCCGGCGTGATCGACACCGGCATGCAGGCCCAGCTGCGCGGCGCCAGCGCGCAAGACTTTCCGGGCCAGGGGCGCTTTGCCGCCCTCAAAGCCGATGGGCAGCTGGCCAGCGCCGAAGACACCGCCCGGCGCCTGCTGGCTTATCTGGCGCGGCCCGATTTCGGCAGCGAAGCGGTGGACGACATCCGCCGCCACGGCTGAACCAGCGCCGCCAAGGGCCGGTTCACGGCCGGTTCACGTTACGCATTCCCGGGAAACCTGCTTCCAGTCTGTCCATGGATGCGGAAAGCGCGGCACGGCCCGGAACCCGAAGCCCGCTGTGCCCCGCCGTCATGCCTTTGCGGCCAAGCCGTGAAGAAGGCTGAATCACATCAAAAACAGAAGCAAATTCAAGGGACTGAAAACGGCGCTTGCGCCCGCCACACTAGGACCTCATGCTATTGATGCAGGAGCAAGCCATCTTGCTTTCCGGCGCCTGCCAGCGCCCGTTGGCGCACGCAGCCGGGTGACAGAATCGCGCCCCTCACCCGCCCTGCCCTGCCCCGTTTCCGCTGCTCCTTATGGAACTCATCGCCCCTTACTTCAAGCTCTCGCCTGACCCGGCCATCTGGACCGTGCAGCTGCTGCTCATTGGCGTGATCACCATCTGCTGCAACTTCGTGCTGCTGCGCCTGCTGGACTTTTTTGGCCGCAAGGAGAAAAAGCGCCATGCCCCGGGCGTGTGGGACGGCGCTTTGCTGAAAGCGGCGCGCCTGCCGCTGCGGCTGCTGATGTGGGTGGGCGGGCTGTCGGCGGCCGTGAGCCTTCTGCACGCCATTGAGCCGCTGTGGCTGCACAACTTTCTGCTGCAAGCGCGGCGCGTCATGCTGATTGGCATTGCCGCGCTGTTCATCACGCGCTTTATCGCCAACATGGAAAAAGGGCTGCTGCGTGCGGGCAGCGGCCATCGCCTGCCGGATGCGACAACGGTTTATGCGGTGGGCAGGCTGCTGCGCCTGTGCGCGCTGGCCATTGCCGCGCTGGCCGTGGCCGAGGCGCTGGGCATGTCCATTTCGGGTTTGCTGGCTTTTGGCGGTATTGGCGGCATGGCCATTGGTTTTGCCGCCAAGGACATGCTTTCCAATTTTTTTGGCGGCCTGATGATTTATCTGGACAAGCCTTTTACCGTAGGCGACTGGATCCGCTCGCCCGACCGCAATATCGAAGGCGTGGTGGAAGAAATCGGCTGGCGCATGACCCGCATTCGCACTTTCGAGATGCGGCCGCTTTATGTGCCCAATTCGATTTTCAGCAGCATTGCCGTTGAAAACCCCTCGCGCATGAGGAACCGGCGCATTTATGAAACGCTGAGTATTCGCTATTCTGATGCGGACAAAATGGCCGCCATTTGCGACGATGTGCGCGGCATGCTTGAAAAGCACCCCGATATTGCAAATGAGCAGACGATTATTGTTCATTTCATGACCTGCAATGCCTCCAGCCTGGATTTCATGGTGTATTGCTACACGCGCACGACTGAATGGGTGCCGTATCACGCCGTCAAGCAGGATGTGATGCTGAAAATCATGGACATCGTCGCCCGCCACGGCGCCGAATTCCCCTTCCCCACCCGCACGCTCTACATGGCTGGCGGCGAAGGCGACGCCGCCGCGCAAGCCGCCATGCAGGCCGAAAGCCCGCGCCAGGCCATGAGCGCTGCCGCAGCGCCCCCCGGCAGCGCCGCGCCATCGCGGCCCGCGCCCGGCGCTGGCGCGCAATAGCGCACTGCCCGTCACGCGCGCGGGTGGTGCTGCGCGTGCAGCTCCTTGAGCCGCTGACGGGCAATGTGGGTGTAGATCGTGGTGGTTGAAATATCGGCATGCCCCAGCAGCAGTTGCACCACGCGCAGATCGGCCCCGTGGTTGAGCAAGTGCGTGGCAAAGGCATGGCGCAGCGTGTGGGGCGACAGCGGCGCGGCAATGCCCGCCTGCACGGCGTAGCGTTTGATCAGGTTCCAGAACATCACGCGCGACATGGCGCGGCCCGGCGCAGGGCCGGCGCTGGTCACGAACAAGTCATCGCTCTGGCGCGGCCCCAGCAGCCCGGCGCGCGCCTCTGTCAGGTAGCGGCGCAGCCAGCGCCCGGCCTCTTCGCCGAAGGGCACCATGCGCTCCTTGCTGCCTTTGCCCGTCACGCGCAGGGCGCTGTCGTTCAGGCTGATGTGAAAGACCTTGAGCGACACCAGCTCGCTCACGCGCAGGCCGCTGGCATACATCAGCTCCAGCATGGCGCGATCGCGCAGGCCCAGCGCAGTCTGCGTGTCAGGCGCGGCCAGCAGCGCCTCCACCTGCGCCTCGCCCAGCGTCTTGGGAATGCGCACAGGCGTGCGCGCAGGCAAAAGCTTGAGCGTCGGGTCATCCGCCCTCAGCCCGCCGCGCAGCGCCCACTGGAAAAAGCGCCGGAATGCCGCCAGGCGGCGGTTGGCCGTGGTCGCGCGGCTGCTGGCGTGGCTGTCAGCGAAGTAGTGCTGCAAGTGGCGCTCTTGCGCCGCCAGCAGCGCCACGCCGTACTGCTGGCGCAGCCAGCGCGCCAGCCGGCCCAGATCGCGCCGGTAGGCGGCCAGCGTGTTGGCCGCCAGGCCGTCTTCCAGCCAAAGCGCATCGCAAAAAGCATCAATATCTGGCAAATCCGGTCCCGCCGGGCCGGGTGAAGATGTATCAGGCATGCGGCAAAGATACACGGCAGCCGTTTTCTTGCGTGCACTCTCCAGCAAGGGCTTGATGCGCTTGAATTGCTCACAGCCGATGTCGCTTGAGTCACTTTTCTTTCCCCTTGAACTTCTCATTTCTCGGGGGAAGGCTTTGAGCAGACTTTCACGGCGGCGTCTGGCGCAGGCCTTCGTCCATCAGCGTCAGCACGGCATCGGCTGTGCGATCGGCTGCGCCGCGATGGGCAGCGATGAGGGCGAGTGCGGCCTGGGCGGCCCGCTCGTGCGCAGCTTCGTCGCGGGCCAGCGTGAGGGCGGCGGCCAGGGCGGCGGGCATGTCGGGCGCGCGCAGGGCGGCGCCTGCGGCCTGGGCGCTTTCGGCGGCCTGGGCGAAGTTGAAGGTGTGCGGCCCCATGACTACGGGGCAGGCGCAGGCGGCCGCTTCAATCAGGTTTTGCCCGCCCAGCGGCGCAAAGCTCGCGCCCAGCAGGGCCACGCGGGCGGCGGCGTAGTAGGCGGGCATTTCGCCCAGAGAGTCGCCCAGCCAGAGGTCGGCGGCGGGCGGCGCGGCATTCGTGCTTTCGTTTGCGCCTGTGCCTTCGTTTGCACTTTGCGGCCAGGCGCTGCGGCGGCTCACGCGCAGGCCGTGGGACTGGGCCAGCCTGGCCACTTCGTCAAAACGCTGGGGGTGGCGCGGCACGATGAGCCACTGAATGCCTGCCAGGCCCGCCGCATCAGCCGCCCGCGCCTGGACGATGGCCTGCATGAAGGCGGCTTCCTCGCCGTCGCGCGATGAGGCCAGCATGACGATGGCGCGGCCCGCCTGCCGGGCCTGTTCGCGCCAGCGCTGGCCGAGCGCGAGCAGGGCCGGGGCAGGGCGCGCATCGAATTTCAAATTGCCGAACACGCCTGCCACGGGCGCGCCCATCTGGCGCAGGCGGGCGGCGTCGGCATCCGTCTGCGCCCAGGCGGCGGCCAGCCGTGCGTAGGCGGGGCGCATGAGCCAGGCGGCGCGGCGCGCGGCGCGAAGAGACTTTTCTGACAGCCGCGCGTTGGCCAGCGCCAGCGGCACGCCTTGCGCGGCGCTTTGGGCAATGAGGTTGGGCCAGATTTCAGTTTCCATCAGCACGCCCGCGCGGGGGCGAAAGTGCGCCAGAAAGCGCGCCACGGCAGCGGGCGTGTCCCACGGCTGCCAGGCTTGCGCGTCGCCGGCCTGCAGCAGCTTGGCGCCTTCGGCGCGCCCCGTGGCGGTGCCGTGCGTGAGCAGCAGGCGCAAGCCGGGCCGCCTGGCGCGCAGCGCCTGCGCCAGGATGGCCGCCGCGCGCGTTTCGCCCAAGGAGACGGCGTGTATCCACAAGGGGCGCTCGTCTTCGCGCAAAACGGCGGGGGCGGCATAAGCGTGCCCGAAACGCTCGGCCACCCACTGGCCATACAGCGGCTCGGCGCGCGCGCGGGCAGCCAGTTTGCGGCGCAGCAGCGGCTGGGCCATCCAGGCGGCGAGGTTGTAGAGGGCGTGCATGGCGGGCAGGTTACTTCATTATTGATAGCTGCCTGCGCCCGTTTCACGGGGGGCTGGCGGGCGAATGGGCATGCGTCGCGCTGCCATGCGCATCGCCATATCCATATAACCCCGTCTGGCAAGTGAAATTCTTAGAATCCCGCCATCCAGCGCCGGACACGTTTGCAAACATGCGGCATCCGGCCTTGTTCCTTTTCCCGACCCTAAAAAAAGCATATGGCCCACGTCGTTACCGAAGCTTGCATCCGCTGCAAGTACACCGATTGCGTAGATGTCTGCCCCGTGGACTGCTTCCACGAAGGCCCCAACTTTCTTGCCATTGACCCGGACGAGTGCATCGACTGCGGCGTGTGCGTGCCCGAGTGCCCGGTGGACGCCATCTTCGCCGAAGAAGACATTCCCAGCGGGCAGGAGCACATGGCCGAACTCAACGCCGAGCTGTCGCACCTGCCGGACTGGAAGCCCATCACCAAGCGCAAAGGCAGCCTGCCGGATGCCGAAGAGTGGCGCGACCGCACCGACAAACTGGGCGAGCTGCTGCGCTGAGCGCTTTTTTTCCCCTCATCACCCGCCATGCCCATGACCGAACCTGCCGCCGACTGCTTTGAAACCGACGCCATCATCATCGGCGCAGGGCCGGTGGGGCTGTTTCAGGTGTTCGAGCTGGGCCTGCTGGAAGCGCGCGCCCACGTCATCGACGCACTGCCGCAAGTGGGCGGCCAGCCGGTAGAGCTGTATCCCGACAAGCCCATCTACGACATTCCCGCCGTGCCCGTGTGCACGGGCCGCGAGCTGGCCGAGGCGCTGATGAAGCAGATTGCGCCCTTCAAGCCCGTGTTCCACCTGGGCCAGCAAGTCAGCCGGCTTCAGCGGCAGGCCGACGGGCGCTTTCTGGTGGAAACCACACAGGGCGTGCGCGGCCTGGCGCGCGCCGTCTTCATTGCCGCAGGCGTGGGCGCGTTCCAGCCCCGGCCGCTGAAAGTGCCGGGCGTTGAAGCCTTTGAAGGGCGGCACGTGCTCTACCGCGTGCAAAAGCCCGAAGCCTTCGCGGGCCAGCAAGTGGCCGTGGCTGGCGGCGGCGATTCGGCGCTGGACTGGGCCAACCACCTGGCCGGGCTGCCGCCGCAAACGGCCCCGGCGGGCGTCATCCTCATTCACCGGCGCGATGCCTTCAGCGCCGCCCCGGCCAGCGTCAGCCGCATGCGCGCGCTGTGCGAGCAAGGCCGCATGCAGCTGGCCATCGGCCAGATCACCGGCCTGGAAGGCAGCGCAGGCGACGCCAGCCGCCTGGCCGCCCTCAAGCTCACGGGCGCAGACGGCGTCACGCGCCGCCTGCCGCTGGATGCGCTGCTCGTCTTTCACGGCATGAGTCCGCGCCTGGGGCCTATTGCCGACTGGGGCCTGGCCATCGAGCGCAAGCAGCTGGCGGTAGATACTGAAAAGTTCTCCACCAGCGAGCCGGGCATCTTCGCCGTGGGCGACATCAACACCTACCCGGGCAAGAAAAAACTCATCCTCAGCGGCTTTCACGAAGCCACGCTGGCCGCCTACGGCGCGCTGCCCTTTTTGTTTCCGGGCAAAGACGTGTTCTTCCAATACACCACCACCAGCCCCAACCTGCACCGCGCGCTGGGCGTATCGCCCGATTTGTCGGACTTGTGAGACCCGCGCGGCGGCTCCCGGGGCCTGCTCGCAAGCGGAGCGCGGGAAGATGGGGCGCAGGCTGCCTTTTAGCTCTGTTTTCCATAGCATGATGTCCTAGTGGAACGGGCGCAAGAGCTGTTTTTGGCCCGCTTGAATTTGCTCCTGTTTTGGATGTATGACCGCCGCTTCTCCCTTTGGCGCAGCGCGGCGGCCCGCTTCTTTTTGGCGCAGCGCGGCGGCCCGCTTCTTGTTTGATGCCGCTCACCTCATTCATTCAGGGCATGGCCACCACGCGGGGCCTGATCGTCGCCATTGGCGCGCAAAACGCCTTCGTGCTGCGGCAGGCGCTGGATGCGCTCCTCGGTCTGCTCATGTGGGCGCTGGCCGCCGCGCTGGCGCGGCATGTCTGGCTGGCCGCATGGGCAGCCCTGCCGCAATGAAGTAACCTGCCGGAGCTGACGCCTGTTTGGGCCACGCCTTTTTTAACGCTCCTGCGCTTTTCTCCCCCCCTGTTTTCCGCTCCCGTTTTCCGCTCTGCCTGCGCTGCATGGCTGAACAGGCGCAAACCCGTTTTTCCGCCCCCATGAACACGCCCACGGACACCCACACGAGCTTCACCCTCGCAGGCCAGCCTGCCGCGCGCGGCATCGCCATAGGCCGCGCCGTGCTGGCGCCTTCCAGCCGCATGGACGTGGCGCATGACTTCATCACCCCCGCGCAAGTGCCCGCCGAGCTGGCCCGGCTGGCTGCCGCGCGCGAGGCCGTGGCGGCCCGCTTGCAGCGCCTGCGCGCTGACATGCCGCGCGACACGCCCGCCGAGCTGTCGGCCATGCTGGATGTGCACCTGATGATGCTGCTCGACGAGGTGATGGCCGCCGAAACCGCCCGCTGGGTGCGCGAGCGCCACTACAACGCCGAGTGGGCCATTGCCACGCAGCTGGAAGTGCTCTCGCGCCAGTTCGACGAGATGGAAGACGCCTACCTGCGCGAGCGCAAGGCCGACGTGGCGCAGGTGGCGGCGCGCCTGCTGCGCGAGCTGCGCGGCGTGCCGGCTTCGCCCCTGTCCGCGCCCGCGCCGCTGCAGGCCCTGCAAGACGGCGCGGCGGCGGCCCTGCCCGCGCCAGCGGGCGGCAGCGAGGCCAGCCTGGTGCTGATTGCGTCTGACCTTTCGCCCGCCGACATGCTGCAATTCAAAAAGCGCGTGTTCGCCGGCTTTGCCACCGACGAGGGCAGCAGCGCCAGCCACACGGCCATCGTCGCCCGCAGCCTGGACATTCCTTCCGTCGTGGGCGCGGGCCAGGCCAGCCAGCGCATCCGGCAAGACGACGTGGTCATCATCGACGGCGATGCGGGCCTCATCCATGTGAACCCCGGCCCTGCCATGCTGGAGGAATACCGGGGCAGACGCCAGCAGGCCGAGCGGCAAAGGCAGCGCCTGGCGCAAATTGCCAGCACCCCCGCCGTCACGCAAGACGGCCAGCCCATCGAGCTGCTGGCCAACATCGAGCAGCCCGCCGACACCGCCGCCGCCCTGGCCGCCAGCGCCGTGGGCGTGGGCCTGCTGCGCAGTGAATTCCTTTTCATGGGCCGCGAAGGCCGCCTGCCTGACGAAGAAGAGCAATACGCCGCCTACAGCGCCGCCGTGCAGGGCATGCGCGGCCTGCCCGTGACCATCCGCACCGTGGACGTGGGCGCAGACAAGCCGCTGGACGCGCGCCACCCCAGCCCGCACCAGAACCCGGCCATGAGCCTGCGCGCCATACGCTGGAGCCTGTCGGAGCCGGCCATGTTCCTGGTTCAGCTGCGCGCCATCTTGCGCGCCGCCGCGCACGGCCCCGTGCAAATGCTCATTCCCATGCTCGCGCACGGCAGCGAAATCCGCCAGACGCTGGAACTCATCGCCAGGGCGCGCGCGCAGCTTCAGGCGCGCGGGCAGGCGCACGGCCCCTGTGCGGTGGGCGCGATGATCGAAATTCCGGCCGCCGCCCTCACCGCACCGCTGTTTCTGCGGCATTTCGACTTTCTGTCCATCGGCACCAACGACCTCGTGCAGTACACCCTGGCCATAGACCGCACCGACCCCGCCGTGGCCCACCTGTACGACCCCCTGCACCCCGCCGTGCTGCGCCTGATTGCCGGCACCATCGCCGCAGGGCGCGCCCACGGCAAGCCCGTGTGCGTGTGCGGCGAAATGGCGGGCGACGCCGCCATGACCGCCCTGCTGCTGGGCCTGGGCCTGCGCAGTTTTTCCATGCACCCGGCGCGCATCCTCGCCGTCAAACAGCAAATCCTGCAATCCGACGCCTCCCGCCTGGCCGCCTGGGCGCAGGCCGTCATCGCCAGCGACGAACCGGCCGAATTGCTGGCGCAGCGGCCTTGAGCGCCTGCTTGCCCTGAACAGGCGCTCAAGACAGACGCAAGTCAATGGCGCCAAACAGGGGCGCGCCGTCTTTGGCCCTGGCTTGCAGGTGCAGGGCGTCGCCAGCTTGCAGCCAGGCAGCTTGCAGGCCGCTGGCGCGGCGCTGCTGAATGCTGGAGTGGCCGGAGGCGGCAGGCGTGGGGCCTGCGCCCAGCAGGCTGCCGGCCGTCAGCGCGCGGGTGCGGGCGCAGGCGGCGGCCAGCTGGCCCAGCGGCCAGGCGCGGCGGGTATCGAGCAGGCCGGTTTTGCGCCCGTTCAGGCTGGCCTGGAGAGTGAGGCTGGCCACGCCCGCCTGCCAGGCGGGGCCGAGTTCATCGGGCGTGAGGGCAACGGGGGCGAAAGCGGTGGCCGGGCAGCTATCGGCCCAGGGCGCTTCGCGCAGGCGCAAGGGGCAGGCCAGCGCAAGCAGGCGAATGGCATCCTGCCCCTGATCGGCGGTGGCGGCGCGGGGCGCATCGGCCACGATGGCGGCCAGCTGCGGCTCAAAGTCCAGCGCGCCGGGCAGGGCGGGCAGAGGGCCGCAAGGGCCGCGCAAGGTATCGCCCGCAGCCAGAAAGAGAGCGGGAGCGGCGCCGTCTGGCGCGTGGCCTGGCGGCGCGCTCTCCTCTGGCGCGCAGCTTGCCAGCGCCCACTGAAAGGCGCGCGGCAGCGGGGCCAGACACAGGGCGGGGTCGAAGGCAAAGGCGTGACGGGCGTGGCCGCTGTTGAGCGCGTCAGACAGCGTTTGCAACTGCGGAGCGATGAAGTTCCAGTCTTGCAGCGCCTGCTGCAAAGTGGCGGCAATGCCGCTGGCGTAGCAGGCGCTGCCCAGATCGCGCGAGACGACAGCGAGCTGCCCGTCGCGCGAGCCGTCGTGGAAAGAGGCCAATTTCATGCGGGCAAGTATGGCGGCTTTCCCCTGGCCAAAGAGCTGGCCCTGCGGCGCTCCGGGCAGGCCCTCATGCCTGGCGCGGGGCGCCAAAAGAGCGGTTCAGGCGGCCCAGGCGACTCAGGGCGCGCCAGCGCATGAGCAGAAGCGGGCTGCTTTTCGCTCCTCTATCCATAGCATGATGTCCTAGTGGAAACTGCGCTGAAAGCATTTTTAACCCGCCTAATTCGCTCCTGTTTTTGATGTCTTTCAGCAGGCAGCCTGGCGGCGGCCGGTGACAACGGGGCTGAAAACCGGGCTGAAACTGGCGCGGCGGGCCTCTGGCAGCGGGCCTGGGCCGGGCAAGCGCCTTCCTACAATCGCGCTCCATGCTTGATCCCCAACTCCTACGCAAAGACTTGGACGGCGTGCTCCAGCGCCTGGCCACCCGCAAAAACCCGCAGCCTTTTCTGGACGAAGCGGCCTTCCGCGCGCTGGAAGCCGAGCGCAAAGCCATCCAAACCCGCACCGAAGAGCTGCAAGCGCAGCGCAACGCCGCCAGCAAGCAAATCGGCCAGCGCAAGGCCAAAGGCGAAAGCGCCGACGACTTGATGGCGCAAATGGCCGCCCTCAAAAGCGGGCTGGACCAGTCCGCCGAACGCCTGGCCGCCATTCAGCAGCAAATGGAAGCGCTGCTGCTGGCCGTGCCCAACCTGCCGCATGAAAGCGTGCCCGTCGGCGCCGACGAAACGCAAAACCTCGAAGTGCGCCGCTGGGGCGAGCCGCCGCGCTTTGCCTTTGCCGTGCGCGACCACGTGGACCTGGGCGCGCCGCTGGGGCTGGACTTTGAAACCGGCGCCAAGCTCTCCGGCGCGCGCTTTGCCTTTCTGCGCGGCCCCGCCGCCCGCCTGCACCGGGCGCTGGCGCAATTCATGCTCGACGTGCAAACGCAGCAGCACGGCTACACCGAGTGCTACACGCCCTACATCGTCAATGACCGGGCGCTGCGCGGCACCGGCCAGCTGCCCAAGTTCGAGGCCGACTTGTTCGCCGCCCAAAAAGGCGGGCAGGAAGGCCAGGCCGAGCCGATGTACCTCATTCCCACCGCCGAAGTGCCGCTGACCAACTACGTGCAAGGCGAAATCCTGGCCGAAGCCAGCCTGCCCCTCAAACTCACCGCGCACAGCCCGTGCTTTCGCTCCGAAGCCGGCAGCGCCGGGCGCGACACGCGCGGCATGATCCGCCAGCACCAGTTCGACAAAGTGGAAATGGTGCAAATCACCCACCCCGCAAAAAGCCATGAGGCGCTGGAAGAAATGGTCGGCCACGCCGAGCATGTGCTCCAGCTGCTGGAGCTGCCCTACCGCGTGGTGCTGCTGTGCACCGGCGACATGGGCTTTGGCAGCGCCAAAACCTTCGATCTGGAAGTGTGGCTGCCCGCACAAAACACCTACCGCGAAATCTCCTCCGTCAGCAACTGCGAGGCCTTTCAGGCGCGCCGCCTGCAAGCGCGCTTCAAAACGGCGCAGGGCAAAAACGAACTCGTGCACACCCTCAACGGCAGCGGCCTGGCCGTGGGCCGCGCGCTGGTGGCCGTACTGGAAAACCACCAGCAGGCCGACGGCAGCATCCGCATTCCCGCCGCGCTGCAACCCTATCTGGACGGCAGGCAAACGCTTCAGGCAGCCTGAGAACCTGTTCAGAAAACCCGCTCCGAGCGCCCTCTTTCCGCCGCCAGCCGCCTCGCCCGCATGGGAACAGGCGGCTTTTTTGCGCCAACAGGCAGGGCAGAAAAGAGCGGAGAAACGGGTTCTGGCGCGCTCCGTCTGCCTGGGCAATACCAAAAGGAGGAGCAAATCCAGAGGGGTCGAAATGCCGCTTTGCGCACACTCCACCAGGACCTCATGCTATGGATAAAGTAGCGAAATATCACGGTGCGCCCGCCGCCTGCTCCCAGCCTGCGGACAGGCTGCCGAAAAGCAAAAGCGCCAAGCCTTCCGCCACAGGGCCTGCGGCGGGGCGCGCCCCTAGAATGCCCGCTTTTTCCCTCTACTGGACCCCCTCATGAGCCTCCAATGCGGCATCGTGGGCCTGCCCAACGTGGGCAAGTCCACTCTTTTCAACGCGCTGACCCGGGCGGGCATTGCCGCCGAGAACTACCCGTTTTGCACCATCGAACCCAACACCGGCGTGGTGGAAGTGCCCGACCCGCGCCTGAAACAGCTGGCCGAGGTGGTCAAGCCCGAGCGCGTGGTGCCCGCCATCGTCGAATTCGTGGACATCGCCGGGCTGGTGGCCGGCGCCAGCCAGGGCGAAGGGCTGGGCAACCAGTTTCTGGCGCACATCCGCGAGACAGACGCCATCGTGAACGTGGTGCGCTGCTTTGAAGACGCCAACGTGGTTCACGTGGCCGGCAAGGTCGATCCCATTGCCGACATCGAAGTCATCCAGACCGAGCTGTGCCTGGCCGATCTGGGCACGGTCGAAAAAGCCGTGCAGCGCTACACCAAAGCCAGCAAAAGCGGCAACGACAAGGAAGCCGCCGCCATGCTCGGGCTGCTGGAGCCGGTGCAGGCCGCCCTGAACGAAGGCCGCCCCGTGCGCACCCTGGCGCTCTCGTCCGAAGACAAAGCGCGCCTCAAGCCCCTGTGCCTCATCACCGCCAAGCCCGCCATGTTCGTGGGCAACGTCAGCGAAGACGGCTTCGAGAACAACCCGCTGCTGGCGCGCTTGCAGGAATACGCCGCCAGCCAAAACGCCCCCGTGGTGGCCATCTGCGCCAAGATGGAAGCCGACATGGCCGACATGAGCGACGAAGACAAGGCGCTTTTCCTGGCAGAAATGGGCCAGAGCGAGCCGGGCCTGAACCGGCTGATCCGCGCGGCTTTCCGCCTGCTGGGCCTGCAAACTTACTTCACCGCCGGCGTCAAGGAAGTGCGCGCCTGGACGATTCACATCGGCGACACCGCCCCGCAAGCGGCGGGCGTCATCCACGGCGATTTCGAGCGCGGCTTCATCCGCGCCCAGACCATTTCTTTCGACGACTTCATCCGCTACCAGGGCGAGCAAGGCGCCAAAGAGGCCGGAAAAATGCGCGCCGAAGGCAAGGACTACGTCGTCAAAGACGGCGACGTGATGAACTTCTTGTTCAACGTGTGAGGGGACAAAGGAAGGGCCGCCATGCACGACATCATCTGCCCGCATTGCAGCAAGGCATTCAAGATTGACGAATCGGGCTATGCCGACATCCTGCGGCAGGTGCGCGACCGCGAATTTGACAAGCAGCTGCACGAGCGGCTGGAAATGGCCGAGCGTGAAAAGCAAACCGCCCTCAAGCTGGCCCGCAGCGAAGCGGCCAGCCAGTTGCAGCGGGCCGCCGCTGAAAAAGACGTGCAGATTCAGGCGCTTGAGGCCCAGTTGCAGGCCAGCGGCAAAGATCAGCAGCTGGCCGTGGAACAAGCGCGCCACGCCGCCGAAAAAGAGCGCGACGAACTGGCCCGCCAGCTGGCGCAGCAGCAACAGGCCCAGAAAGCCGCCGCGCAATTGGCCGAAGCGCGGCTGGCAAGCGCATTGCAGCAGGCCGCCGCCGAAAGCGCAGCGCAAATCCAGGAGCTGAAAGCCCGGCTGCAAACGGCTGACGCGGCGCACGAATTGAATATTGTCAAGGCCGTCAGCGAAATGCAGCAGGAGCGCGATGCGCTGAAAAGCCAGCTTGAGCAGGCAGAGATGGCCAAAAAGCTGTCCGAGCAATCCCTGAAAGAACGCTACGAAATCCAGTTGAAAGATCGCGACGCGGCCATTGAGCGCCTGCGCGACATGAAGGCGCGCCTGTCCACCAAAATGGTGGGCGAAACGCTGGAGCAGCACTGCGAAACCGAATTCAACCGCCTGCGCGCAACGGCTTTTGCACGCGCCTATTTTGAAAAAGACAATGACGCCAGCAGCGGCAGCAAGGGTGATTTCATTTTCCGCGAACAGGACGAATCGGGCGCGGAAATCGTTTCCATCATGTTCGAGATGAAAAACGAAAATGAAACCACGGCCACGAAGAAGAAAAACGAGGATTTTCTGAAAGAGCTGGACCGCGACCGCAACGAAAAGAAATGCGAGTATGCCGTGCTGGTTTCGCTGCTGGAGCCCGATAGCGAGCTTTACAACGGCGGCATTGTCGATGTTTCGCACCGTTATCCAAAAATGTACGTGATCCGGCCGCAGTTTTTCATTCCCATGATCACGCTGCTGCGCAATGCGGCGCTCAATGCCGCCCAATACAAGGCCGAATTGGCGCTGGTGAAGGCGCAGAATGTGGATATTACGAATTTTGAAAACCAGCTCGAGGCTTTCAAGACCGCTTTTGGCAAAAACTACGATCTGGCTTCGCGGCGCTTTCAGACGGCGATTGACGAAATCGACAAATCCATCGACCACCTGCAAAAAACCCGCGATGCCCTGTTGGGCGCCGACCGCAATTTGCGTCTGGCCAATGACAAGGCGCAGGATGTGACCATCAAGAAGCTCACGCGCGGCAACCCCACCATGAAGGCCCGCTTTGACGAGCTGAAAAACCGCGAAAGCCCGCAGGAGCCGCCGCGCGCGGGCTGAACCCGCCAGCCGATCACCCGCCAAGGCGGCGAGAGGAGCGAAAGCGGCTCCGGCGCGCCCCGCGCGTTTGATCTGACGCTGCACCTGTCCTTCTGACCCGGCCAAAGCGCCCAGGTGCGGGCGTTCATTCCGCTCGCGTCTTGCTCTGCCCTTTGATTTTGCTCCTTTAATCGGAGCATGAGGTCCTAGTGGGAAGGGCGCAAGAGCCGTTTTTGACCCCGCCAAATCCGCTCCTCTTTTCAAGAAGCATGAGCGGGCTGTGAGCCGCAGAAGAAACAGCCCCGGGCCGGGCAGCGGCCTCAGCCCGGCTCCGGCGCTGGCTCCAGCCGCTGCACCACCTGCCACTGCCGCCCATCGCGGCTGTGCAGCAAGGCCGTGGCGGCGGGGGCTTCCTCCTCCCATGTCAGGGTGGCGGCGTAGCCGAAGGCGGGGTGGTAAATGGCGTCAAAGTCACACAGCATGGCTTGCGCGGCCTGCGGCGGCAGACCGGCAATGCTCAGCGGCTGCGGCGCGCCCAGCTGCGCCGTCGCGCCATCCCAGCGGCTCACGTGCAGCTGGCTTGGCCAAGGCAGGTACGCACGCTCCAGCTCGCGCCGCGCCGTAAACACCAGCGCGCCGCACGCGTCGCCCGTGCTACAGCAGCCGATCAGGCTGAAGCCGTCCAGCACGCGCATCAGCGTCAGCGGCGGCGGCTCGCTGGCGGCAGCAGCGGCCAGACCATCAACGCGCGCCAGCAGCAGCGCCATGTAGTCGTCTGGCGCGGGCGGGCCAATCATCCAGAAAAAGTAGTCAATCGGGCCATGCAGGCCGCGCGTGAGCGGCGCGCCCAGCAGCCAGCGCGGGCCGCTTTCAACGCCAGGCAGGGCAGCCAGCCAGGCTTCCGCGCCGAGCACGTCCGACCAGCCTGCGGCAGAGGCGCCCAGTTCGTTGACGCGCCACACATCACGCCCTTGCCAGCGGGCGGCTACAGCCAGCGGGCGCACGCTCCAGCGCAGCAGCAGCGCCTCGCTGAAGTCGTAATCATCGTCTCTGCCAGCTAGCAGGCGCGGTGCCATGCCCGCCGCCCAGAGCTGGCCCGCGCAGGACCAGGCGGCAAAAATTTGCGCGTCGTCCACCGGCTCCAGCTCCACCGCCTGCTTTGCATCGGTGGCAAATACGCGCACCTGCCGCGCGGTGTTGGCGAAAAACACCGTCAACCCGCCCACTTGCGCGCTGACTACGGATGGATAGGGCGGCAAAACGGACAAACCCCAGCCTGTGGCAGGAGCCACGGTGAGCGGCCTGTGCCCATCCAGCAGCGCCCAGATGCGCCGCGGCGAGGCCAGCCACGGCACGCCATCTTGCGGGGCGGCATGGCCCCAGACGTACACGGTGCCGCCCTGATCGTCTCGCGGCCAGAGCCGCGCACCAATGGCCGCGCCGCCTGTGCCTGGCATCACCGTGACGGCCTGCCCCTCCGGGCCGCGCAGCACGGGCTGGGCCAGCGCCAGAAACAAGGGGTCGATTGGGGTTGATGCATCCATGCAAAGTCCATCCTGAAAATTGCCTTTGGCTCCAGCGAGACACTCTGCGGGCTGACCCAGAGGCGAGGGGGCAAGGCCAGCAACCCTGGCAGCCCCGGCAAGACGGGCAGCGGCTTCAGTCCGGCTCCGGCGCTGGCTCCAGCCGCTGCACCACCTGCCACTGCCGCCCGTCGCGGCTGTGCAGCAAGGCCGTGGCGGCAGTGATTTCGTCCTCCTTCCACGTCAGCGTGGCAGCGTAGCCGAAGGCGGGGTGGTAAATGGCGTCAAAGTCCCGCAGCATGGCTTGCGCGGCCTGCGGCGGCAAACCGGCAATGCTCAGCGGCTGCGGCGCGCCCAGCTGCGCCGCCGCGCCATCCCAGCGGCTGACGTGAAGCTGGCTTGGCTGGCACGAGTTGTACGCATTCTCCAGCTCGCGCCGCGCCGTGAACACCAGCGCGCCGTCCGCGCTGCCGCCCATGCCGCAGCAGCCAACCAGGCTGAACCCGTCCAGCACGCGCATCAGGGTCAGCGGCGGCGGCTCGTTGGCAGCCGCCGCCGCCAGGCCATCAACGCGCGCCAGCAGCAGCGCCATGTAATCGTTTGGCGCGGGCGGACCGAGCAGCAACCAGTAGGGATAGTCAAGCGGGTCATGCACGCCGCGCGTGATCGGCGCGCCCAGCAGCCAGCGCGGGCCGCTTTCCGCGCCGGGCAAGGCTGTCAGCCAGGCTTCCACGCCGAGCACGTCCGACCAGCCAGCGGCAGACGTGGCCAGTTCGTTCACGCGCCACAGATCGCGCCCTTGCCAGCGGGCGGCCACGGCCAGCGGGCGCGTGTTCCAGCGCAGCAGCAGCGCCTGGCTGAAGTCGAAATCCTTGCCGCCGCCAGCCACCAGGCGCGATGTCATGCCCGCCGTCCAAAGCTGGCCCGCGCAGGACCAGGCGGCGAAGATTTGCGTGTCGTCCACCGGCTCCAGCTCCACCGCCTGCTCGGCATCGGCGGCGAACACGCGCACCTGCTGCGCAGTGTTGGCGAAAAACACCGTCAGTCCGCCCACTTGCGCGCTCACCACGGACGGATAGGGCGCTTTAGGCGGCCCGCCGTTCCATCCCCAGCCGGTGGCTGGAGCCACGGTGAGCGGCCTGTGCCCGTCCAGCAGCGCCCAGACGCGCCGCTGCGAGGCCAGCCACGGCACGCCATCTTGCGGGGCGGCGTGCCCCCAGGCGTACACGACGCCGCCCTGATCGTCGCGCGGCCAGAGCCGGGCGCCAATGGCCGCGCCGCCTGTGCCTGGCATCACCGTGACGGCCTGCCTCGCCGGGCCGCGCAGCACGGGCTGGGCCAGCGCCAGAAACAAGGGGTCGATTGGGGTTGATGCGTCCATGCAAGGTCTCTCCTGAAAACGGTTCCCGGCGGCGGGCCGTGCGCTCGCAGCCGATCAAGGAGCGGCAGCGCCAGATCCGCGCCGAATCAGTGAGCGACGGCCTGATACGCGGCTTCACCGCCACGGGAGCCGAGCCAGTAGCCGACGGCTCCTGCCGCCGCGCCCACCAGAAAGCCGGTCACGTTGCCCAGCACCGGCACGATGCTGCCTGAAGCGCTGCCAACCAGCGCGCCCGCCGCCGCCGCGCCCAGCCAGCCGCCCGCCACGCGCGAGACTTCCTTGCCCGTGTTATCCCAATGGCCGGTCTTCATGCTTTCCTGCACCTGCCGGGTGACGGAGACGCCATCCATCACGGCTCCAACGACAGCCAGCGCACGGCCTCCATGCTTCAGCGCTTTCAGGCTGCGGCTAGCGCTGTCGGCGTTCTGGACGGCGGCATCGAAGGTGGGGTCGCTTTTGCCCGCCGTCTTGATGATCTCCCGCGAGATGGCAATTTCTTTCTGGGCCGCTGACATGGTATTGCCGCCAGCTTTCGGCTTTTCTTCCAATCGGGACGCTTCCTTGTCCCACAGATCCTCGAATGTCAGCGCGTTTTTCTTGGCGCTCTCCGAAGCGACCAGCCCCTTGGCGGAAAGCTGCTGCCGCACGTCCTTCATGATCTGGTTGCGGCTTTCGCTGGCTTCTTTGGCGGCCTGGCGCCAGGCCAGCGGATCGCCCGCCTTGGCCGGGTCGGTGATGAAGAATTTTTCCGGCAGCGTCTTCAGCGGCCGGATGTATTGCTCAACGCGGAGGCGCGCATCGGAAAACAGCTCGCCTGCAATGGCATTCAGGCCGCGCGCAGGCAGTTGGTAGCCGTGTTCGGTTGCAGCCAATACCTGCTTCAGGGGACGGCTGTCCTTCAGGGAGCTGCCAGCGTCCTGCGCGGCCGCCTCAAGCTGCTCGGGCAGCCAGCCCAGATGCGCATCGACGGGCGCGGCGCGGGCGTAGCCCAGCAGGCCCGTTCCAACGCCTTTGGCGTCATCCGTACGAGGGGAGAAGGATTGCGCGGCGATGTTCACGATATGGCTCTTGACGAAATAGGAGGACGGGCATGATACATACACGGTACTACTTACATGCGCCTATTCCTGGTTGCCGGCGCGGTTTTCCGTTTGCTGCGCGGCCGGCGGCGTTGCAGCCCATCCCGCCGATTCGCGGCCCCACGCGGCCAGATCGTGAGCAGGTTCTGAAAAACGGTTTCCGGCGACGGGCTGCGTGCGCACAGCCGATCAAGGCGCGCCGAAGCCGCGCCAGATGGGCGCGATCAGGTCGCAGGCCGGGGCGATGCCGCTGTTTTCAGACGCTGCCGCTTGCGCCAGAGCGTGGCGGCCATGCCGCTGGCGGTGATGAGGATGATGCCCAGCCAGCCGGTCAGCGGCAGGTATTCGCCAAACAGGGCCACGCCATACAGGGCGGCGAACACGATGCCTGAATACTGGAGGTTGGCGACCAGCATGGTGGCGCTGCGGGTGTAGGCGCGCGTGAGGCAAAGCTGGCCGAGAACGGCCAGCAGGCCGACGGGCAATAGCCACCAGGCGCCGGGTGTGTTCAGGCCATGCCAGCCGGTGATGCACGTAGCTGCCGCGCCAGCCAGGGCGGAGCCGAGCGAGAAATAGAACACGGTGCGCGTTTCCGGCTCGCCCAGGCGTCCCAGGGCGGCTACTTGCATGTAGGCCATGGCGGCCAGCATGCCCGAGGCCAGGCCGATCAGGCCGGCCACGTGTTCGTCTTGCGCGATGGCCGGGCGCAGGATGAGCACAACGCCTGCGAACCCCGCCGCGACTGTCAGGGCCAGCGGCCACTGGGCGCGCAAATCGTCCCAGCGGCGCATGAGCAGCGCGCCGCCAAGCACGAAAACGGCGATCCACACGCTGCTCATGTAGTTGAGCGTCATGGCCGTGGCCAGCGGCAGGTGGGCCATGGCGTAGAACCATGCGCTCATGGCGCCCACGCCAACGACGTTGCGCCATGCATGCGCCCAGGGCCAGCGCGTGGCCAGCGGCACGCCGCGCATGCGCACCAGCGCCGCCGTGAAGAGCATGCCGAAAAGGCCCCGGTAAAAAATGATCTCCAGCGGCGTGAAGTGCGCGGCGGCGTATTTCACGCACACGCCCATGCTGGAGAAGAAGAAGGCGGCGGCAAGCATCCATGCGGCCTGCATGACGTGAAGCTCCTGAAAGGCGAAGGCGAAAAAGAAGCTCCGGCAGCCTGTGAAAGGCCGCCGGAGCTTCTGGCAAGAAACAGCCGGATTGTCGCCGCCGCGCGATATCAGCGGCAGCGGGCGGGGTATAGCGAGCAGTTCACGCCTTGGGCGTTGAACATGTAGTTGTTGGTGTTGCGGATGGATGGGTCGGGTATTTCGATATCGGGCCGGATGGGCAGGCCGCTGAGGTCGGCTTCGGGCTGGGGCACGGACACGGGCTGGGCCGGGGCTTGCTGCTTGGCGGGCTGAGCCGCAGGGGCAGGGGCCGCTGCGGGGGCGGCTTGCGCGGCAGGCTGCGCGGCGCTTTCCTGGGCATGTGCGGCAGTCACGGACAGGGCGGCCATCAAGGCCAGTGCAAAAAGGTGTCGCATGTGAGGTGGCTCCTGAAAAGGTTAATGAATGTGCATTGTGCGTTGCCTTGGGCGCTTTCAGGCAGCGCGCGTAGCGCAACAGCGACAAAACGTGACAAGTGTCACGCTTGTGGGGCCTTGGGTGATATCTGGCGATGGCAGCTCATGTGGGCAGGCTCGGGTTCAGCCGCGAAAGAGCCTGCGCAAGCGGTTCTGGCCGCTAGCGCCGCCGCAGCACATGAGTGAATTCGCCTGCGGATTCGCTTTGGGCCACCAGCGTGTTGCCGGTCTGCTGCGCGAAAGCCTGAAAGTCGCGCACGGAGCCGGGGTCGGTCGCCAGCACCCGCAGCAGCTGGCCGCTTTGCAGCGTGGCAAGCGCTTTTTTGGCGCGCAGGATGGGCAGGGGGCAGTGCAGGCCGCGGGCGTCTATTTCGGCGGCGGGCGGCGGGCAGGTGTTTTCTTGCATGGCGGCGCGGAGAAGGTGTGGAGGCGCAGATTTTTGCTACTGCATCAATAGCATGATGTCCTAGTGGAACTTGCGCGAAACGGCATTTCGCGCTCCTGTATTTGCTCCTGTTTTTGATATGACGGAGTCAGGCCGGGAAGACGCCGGTCGAGAGATACCGGTCGCCCCGGTCGCAGACGATGAACACGATGGTGGCGCCGCTCTCGCGTTCGGCCACTTGCTGGGCGGCCCAGCACGCGCCGCCAGAGGAGATGCCGGCGAAGATGCCTTCTTGCCGCGCCAGCTGGCGGCTGGTTTCTTCGGCATCGGCCTGGGTGACGGAAATGAGTTCGTCCACGAGCGAGGCGTCGTAGATGCGCGGCTCATACGCTTCAGGCCACTTGCGAATGCCGGGAATGCGAGACCCCGCCGAGGGCTGCGCGCCAATGATGCGCACGGCGGGGTTGCGGCTTTTCAGATAGCGCGCAACGCCGGTGATGGTGCCCGTGGTGCCCATGGCGCTGACGAAGTGGGTGATGCGCCCGCCGGTCTGCTCCCAGATTTCAGGCCCCGTGGTTTCCACATGGGCGCGGGGGTTATCGGCATTGGCAAACTGGTCGAGCACGCGGCCCTTGCCCTGGCGCTGCATTTTTTCGGCCAAATCGCGCGCGTATTCCATGCCGCCCGAGCGCGGGGTGAGGATGAGTTCCGCGCCATAAGCCTTCATGGTTTGCGCGCGCTCCACGGAAAGGTCTTCCGGCATGACGAGCACCATGCGGTAGCCCATGATGGCCGCCGCCATGGCCAATGCAATGCCGGTGTTGCCGCTGGTGGCTTCAATCAGCGTGTCGCCGGGGCGCACCTCGCCGCGCGCCTGTGCGCCCTGAATCATGGCCAGCGCCGCGCGGTCTTTCACCGAACCGGCAGGGTTGCTGCCTTCCAGCTTGCCGAGAATGACGTTGCCCCGCTGCCCGCAGCCGGGCATGCGCGCCAGGCGCACCAGCGGCGTGCGGCCAATGACGTCTTGTATGGTGGGGTACTGAATTTCCTGGGGAGATTGCTTGCTCATGGGGTGAATATACGGCGTGCGGCCGCCAGTGGATGCTGTGCCATAATCCGCCGCTTTCCGCCGCCCGGGTGGCGAAATTGGTAGACGCAGCAGACTCAAAATCTGCCGGTGGCGACACCATGCCGGTTCGATTCCGGCCCCGGGCACCAATTTGAAAAAGCCGCATGCTCCTTTTTGGGCATGCGGCTTTTTTGTTGATGTTTACCCTTGATTGAAGACAAAAAGCGCAGTGGCACAATTCGTCACCGTCGCAATTCATTTACTTCCCGGCTCCTTCCCTGCCACATCGCTATCCGCCAACCGGTCCAGCCGTGACGCGGAAGGTTATTTCCTCCCACCAACCCATGCCTCTTCAAGAGAGGCGAAAGGTCAGCGAACGATGAGCGAGACGAAATCCGTCTACGACACTTACAAGGGCAACACCTACCTTTTCGGAGGCAACGCCCCGTACGTCGAAGAGATGTACGAGAAATACCTGGAAAACCCCGGCAGCGTGCCCGATTCCTGGCGCGAATATTTCGACGCCTTGCAGCACGTGCCCGCCACGGATGGCAGCAGCGCCCGCGATGTGCCGCACCAGCCCGTGATTGACGCCTTTGCCGAGCGCGCCAAGCACGGCGGCACGCAAGTGGTGCGCGCCTTTGGCGACGACCCCGACCTGGGGCGCAAGCGCACGGCGGTGCAGCAGCTCATCGCCGCCTATCGCAACGTGGGCCAGCGCTGGGCCGATCTGGATCCGCTCAAGCGCACCGAGCGGCCCGTTATTCCGGAGCTGGAGCCGTCTTTCTACGGCTTTTCGGACGCGGACATGGAAACGGTGTTCAACGTGGGCAACACCTTCTTCGGCAAAGACACCATGTCGCTGCGCGAGCTGCTCAACGCCCTGCGCGAAACCTACTGCGGCACCATTGGCGCCGAGTACATGTACATCACGGACCAGGCGCAAAAGCGCTGGTGGCAGCAAAAGCTGGAGTCCATCCGCTCCAAGCCGTCTTTTGACGCCGCGAAGAAAAAACGCATTCTGGAACGCCTGACCGCTGCCGAAGGGCTGGAGCGCTATCTGCACACCAAATATGTGGGACAAAAGCGCTTTTCGCTGGAAGGCGGCGAGTCGTTCATTGCCGCGATGGACGAACTGGTGACGGATGCCGCAAAGCACGGCGTGCAGGAGCTGGTGATTGGCATGGCCCACCGGGGCCGTCTGAACGTGCTGGTCAATACGCTGGGCAAGCTGCCCAAGGACTTGTTTGCCGAATTCGATCACACCGCCCCTGAAGACTTGCCCGCTGGCGACGTGAAGTATCACCAGGGCTTCAGCTCCGACGTGGCCACGCCGACCGGCCCCATCCATCTGGCGCTGGCGTTCAACCCCTCGCATCTGGAAATCGTCAATCCCGTGGTGGAAGGCTCGGTGCGCGCCCGCATGGACCGCCGGGGCGACCCGCGCGGCAAACAGGTGCTGCCCGTGCTGGTGCATGGCGATGCCGCCTTTGCGGGGCAGGGCGTGAACCAGGAAACGCTGGCGCTGTCGCAAACGCGCGGCTACACCACAGGCGGCACGGTGCACATCGTGATCAACAACCAGATTGGCTTCACGACGTCTGACCCGCGCGATGCGCGCTCCACAACCTATTGCACGGACATCGTGAAAATGATTGGCGCGCCCGTGCTGCACGTCAATGGCGACGACCCCGAAGCCGTCTGCCTGGCCGCGCAACTGGCGCTGGACTACCGCATGGAGTTCGGCCACGACGTGGTGGTGGACATCGTGTGCTACCGCAAGCTGGGCCACAACGAGCAGGACACTCCCATGCTCACCCAGCCGCTCATGTACAAGAAGATTGCCCAGCACCCCGGCACCCGCAAGCTCTATGCCGACAAGCTGGCCGCGCAAGGGCTGGGCGACACGCTGGGCGATGACCTGGCCAAAGCCTATCGCGCCGCGATGGACGCGGGCCACCACACGGTCGATCCGCTGGCAACCAACTTCAAGGCGCAGTTCGAGGGCAACTGGAGCAAGTTCAGCGGCCAGAAGTGGACGGACGCCGCAGAAACTGCCATTCCCCTGACCGAGTGGAAGCGCATTGCCGAAAAGCTCACCACGCTGCCTGCCACCGTCAGCCCGCACGCGCTGGTGAAAAAGGTCTATGACGACCGCGCCGCCATGGGCCGTGGCGAAATCAATGTGGACTGGGGCATGGGCGAGCACATGGCTTTTGCCACACTGGTGGCCAACGGCTATCCGGTGCGCATTTCCGGCGAAGACTGCGGGCGCGGCACGTTCACGCACCGCCACGCCGTCATTCACGACCAGAACCGCGAGAAGTGGGACGAAGGCACCTACATTCCGCTGCAAAACGTGGATAAAAAGCAAGGCTCCTTCACCGTCATCGACTCCATCCTCTCGGAAGAAGCCGTGCTGGCCTTTGAATACGGTTACGCCTCGAACGACCCCAGCACGCTGGTCATCTGGGAAGCGCAGTTCGGCGACTTTGCCAATGGCGCGCAAGTGGTGATTGACCAGTTCATCGCTTCGGGCGAAGTGAAGTGGGGGCGCCTCAATGGCCTGACCATGATGCTGCCGCACGGCTATGAAGGCCAGGGGCCGGAGCACTCTTCCGCCCGCGTGGAACGCTTCATGCAACTGGCCGCCGACGCCAACATGCAGATCGTGCAGCCCACCACGGCCAGCCAGATCTTTCACGTGCTGCGCCGCCAGATGGTTCGCCCGCTGCGCAAGCCGCTGGTCATCTTCACGCCCAAGAGCCTGCTGCGCAACAAGGACGCCACCTCGCCAGTGTCCGAGTTCACCAAGGGAGGCTTCCAGACCGTCATTGGCGACAAGGGCGAACTCAAGGCCGACAAGGTCAAGCGCGTGATTGCCTGCTCCGGCAAGGTGTATTACGACCTGGTCAAAAAGCGCGCCGAAAAAGGCAGCGATGACGTGGCCATCATCCGTGTCGAGCAGCTCTACCCCTTCCCGCACAAGGCGTTCGGGGCGGAACTCAAGAAATACCCCCACGCCACCGAAATCGTCTGGTGCCAGGACGAGCCGCAAAACCAGGGCGCATGGTTCTTCGTGCAGCACTACATCCACGAAAACATGCTGCCCGGCCAGAAGCTCGGCTACGCCGGCCGTCCGGCTTCTGCCTCGCCCGCCGTGGGCTACGCCCACCTGCACCAGGAGCAGCAAAAGGCGCTGCTCGAGGCGGCGTTCTCGCGCATCAAGGGCTTTGTGCTCAGCAAGTAAGCGAACCAGGCGGCGCAGGCTCCGTGCGAGGACCGCGCCGCCTTCCCCTCCCACTCTCAACCACCAACGGAATACCCAAAATGGCAATCGTCGAAGTCAAGGTGCCCCAGCTTTCTGAATCCATCACCGAAGCCACGCTGCTGCAATGGAAGAAAAAGCCGGGCGAAGCCGTTCAGGCCGATGAAATCCTGATCGAAGTCGAAACCGACAAAGTCGTGCTGGAAGTGCCCTCTCCAGCCGCAGGCGTGCTCACCGAAATCATCCAGCCCGATGGCGCCACCGTCACCGCCGATCAACTGCTGGCCAAGATTGATACCGAAGCCGTGGCAGGCGCTGCCGCAGCGGCTCCCGCTCCTGCTTCAGCGGCAGCTGCGCCCGCCCCCGCTCCCGCCGCCAGCGCCGCTGCCCCGGCCAGCAACAGCAAGGCGGGCATCGCCATGCCGGCCGCTGCCAAGCTCATGGCCGACAACAACCTGCCCGCAGGCAGCGTGCCCGGCACCGGCAAAGATGGCCGCGTGACCAAGGGCGACGTGCTCGGCGCTGTCGCCGGCGGAGCCAAACCCGCGTCCATCCCGACCGGCGTGCCCACGGCCAGTCTGCCGCAAGTCAGCGGCCCGGCCGCGCCCGATCTGGGCAGCCGCCCCGAGCAGCGCGTGCCCATGACGCGCCTGCGCGCCCGCGTGGCCGAGCGCCTGCTGCAATCGCAGGCCACCAACGCCATCCTCACCACCTTTAACGAAGTGAACATGGCCCCCGTCATGGAACTGCGCAAGAAGTTCCAGGACGCCTTCGTCAAGGAGCACGGCGTCAAGCTCGGCTTCATGTCCTTCTTCGTCAAGGCGGCGGTGCACGCGCTCAAGAAATTCCCGGTCATCAACGCCAGCGTGGACGGCAACGACATCGTCTATCACGGCTATTTCGACATTGGCATTGCCGTGGGCAGCCCGCGCGGCCTGGTCGTTCCCATTCTGCGCAACGCCGACCAGATGAGCTTTGCCGACATCGAAAAGAAGATTGCCGAATTCGGCCAGAAAGCCAAGGACGGCAAGCTGGGCATTGAGGAAATGACCGGCGGCACCTTCTCCATCAGCAACGGCGGCACCTTCGGCTCCATGATGTCCACACCCATCATCAACCCGCCGCAATCGGCCATTCTGGGCGTGCACGCCACCAAGGAACGCGCCGTGGTGGAAAACGGCCAGATCGTCATCCGCCCCATGAACTACCTGGCCATGAGCTACGACCACCGCATCATCGACGGCCGCGAAGCCGTGCTGGGCCTGGTGGCCATGAAAGAGGCGCTGGAAGACCCGGCCCGCCTGCTGTTCGATATCTGATGGCCGGACTGCGCGTGCCAGCGTTTGAACGCGGCGTGTCTTTTCCAGAGGCCGTCATCACAGACAGCGCGGCTGGCACGCGCATCATCAGCGCCCGCAAAGCCAATTCACGTGAAAAGCAGTTTCATGAGCCGCACAACCTGAAGCGGCGCGACATGTCAATACGGCATCCTGAAAGCAGGCCGGTTCATTTTGACTGAATATCGGCGGCAACCGGGAAATGGCTGAATGCTGAACAAGAAAATGATTTTGTGACAGGCTTGTTTTGCAAGACGCTGCTGTTTTTTATCATGATTCGCCTTTATCTTCATGAAAATGAAGTGAAGGCGAATTTCATCGAATCCAAGAGATATTCATCATGAGCAAATCATTTGACGTCATCGTTATCGGCGCAGGCCCTGGCGGCTATATCGCGGCCATTCGCGCTGCGCAGCTGGGCCTGAACGTGGCCTGCATTGACGAGTGGAAAAACGAAAAAGGCGGCCCCGCGCCCGGCGGCACCTGCACCAACGTGGGCTGCATTCCGTCCAAGGCGCTGCTGCAAAGCTCCGAGCATTTCGAGCAGGCCGCGCACCATTTCGGCGAGCACGGCATCAGCCTCAAAGACCTGAAAATGGACGTCAAGAAAATGATCGCCCGCAAAGACGGCGTGGTCAAACAAAACAACGACGGCATCCTTTACCTGTTCAAAAAGAACAAAGTCAGCTTCTTTCACGGCAAAGGCTCTTTCGTCAAGGCCGTGGACGGCGGCTACGAAATTGCCGTAACGGGCGACAAGAGCGAAACCCTCACGGGCAAGCAAATCATCGTGGCCACCGGCTCCAGCGCCCGCCAGCTGCCCGGCGCGCCGTTTGACGAAGAAAACATCCTCTCCAACGACGGCGCTTTGCGCATTGGCAAAACCAGCGGCGCGGCGCCCAAAAAACTCGGCGTCATCGGCTCCGGCGTCATCGGGCTGGAAATGGGCAGCGTCTGGCGCCGCCTGGGCGCGGAAGTCACCATTCTGGAAGGGCTGCCCACCTTCCTGGGCGCGGCGGACGAGCAAGTGGCCAAGGAAGCCAAAAAGGCTTTCGACAAACAGGGCCTGAAAATCGAGCTGGGCGTCAAAGTCGGCGAAATCAAATCCGGCAAAAAAGGCGTCACCGTTGCCTACACCAACGCCAAGGGCGAAGTGCAAACGCTGGAAGTGGACAAGCTCATCGTCTCCATTGGCCGCGTGCCCAACACGCAGGGCCTGAACGCCGAAGCCGTGGGCCTGAAGCTGGGCGAGCGCGGCGACATCGTGGTCGATGACCAATGCCGCACCAGCCTGCCCGGCGTGTGGGCCGTGGGCGACGTGGTGCGCGGCCCCATGCTGGCGCACAAGGCCGAAGAAGAAGCCGTGGCCGTGGCCGAGCGCATCGCGGGCCAGCACGGGCATGTGGACTTCGCGCTGATTCCCTGGGTCATCTACACCAGCCCCGAAATCGCCTGGGTGGGCAAAACCGAGCAGCAGCTCAAAGAGCAAGGCGTGGCCTACAAGGCTGGCTCCTTCCCCTTCATGGCCAATGGCCGCGCGCGTGCGCTGGGCGACACCACGGGCTTCGTCAAATTCCTGGCGGATGCCAAAACCGACGAAATCCTGGGTGTGCACATCATCGGCCCCTATGCCAGCGAGCTGATTGCCGAGGCCTGCGTGGCCATGGCCTTCCGCGCCAGCAGCGAAGACATCGCCCGCATTTGCCACGCCCACCCGTCCCTGAGCGAATCCACCAAGGAAGCCGCGCTGGCCGTAGACAAGCGCACGCTCAATTTCTGAACGGCAGATGGCCTCATGACAGGCGCGAACAGGCTCACCAGAATGAGCCTGATTCGCTCCTTGATTGATAGCGTTACCTCCTAGCCGAATGGGCGGTAGACGGTGTTTTGAGGGGCTTGAATTCGCTCCTTTTTCTGAAGTGAAAGTCATGTCAGATAGTGCCGCCTTCCATTCGGCCCAGAAAAGGCGGGGAAAATTTCAGGCCGCCTCTTTGCCATGCGCGGCAGAAGCCCGCCAGATCTGATGCCCGTGATGGCGTCTTTCGAAATAGGAAAATACTGAAAACGAGCTTGCCGAATTGAATAAACATTTACGCTCTATAGCGTATTTTTAAAACAGAAATGGCCCGCAAGATGGGCCATTTTTTTGATGGTGTAAATGCCGCCCAAAAATCAGCGCTTTTTAAAACCATGCCGCCTTCTGATTGGGCGCCTCACCGTCCAGACGCTGCATTGCACGCACCTTGGCGGCACCGCTTCTTAAGCCGCCTGCTCTTTCGTCCCAGCCACCATCGCATGGATTGCGCCAAACAGGCGCTGGATATGCCATGCCCCTGGGGCAAGGTGCAGATTTGGCGTGAAGCTGTAGGCGCAGGCTGCAACGACATGGAGCAAAAATGCCGCCCGGTTGCCGTGTTGCGCTTTCTGGGCGCACGTGGCCGGGCTGAACAAGGCACGACCGAACCGCTCAATCGCCTGCCTCACGTGCCGGGAGAAGTCTGGATCGTCAATCCGCCCGGTTTCGGCGGCAGCCTCGGCCCTGTTTCGCTACTGCGCCATGCGCAGGCGGCCCTTTTGGCTTTTGATGAAATGGTTCGCCACTGCCCTCATGCGCGGCATTGGGTCTACGGCCACAGCCTGGGCGCGCTTTTTGCCTTGCATGTGGCGGCGCGGCGTGAAGTGCATGGCCTGATTCTCAAAAACGCGCTGCCCGTTTTCCCCTTGCTGCAATCACGATTGGGCCGGAAAGCGGCGCGCTGGCTGATTCAGGGCATGCCGCCCGGGCTGGATGCGCTGCGCAACGCGCGTCATAGCCCATCGCCCGCCGTTTTCCAGATTTCGCTGCAAGACACCTTGGCCACGCCGTCCATGCAGCAAGACCTTGTGGCAGCTTATGCTGGCCCGCTGCGCACCGCCTTCATTCATGGCGGGCATGACATTCACCAATACAGCAGCAAAGACGAAATCGCCTATTGCCAGGCCATTCAATGGCTGCATGGCCTGAATCATGCAGCGGCTGCCGGAAATACAGCTGAACAGATTTTTGAAAATCATGGAACCCGCTGATTTGCCTGAATAAAATGCCCGACTTCCGAAAATCGCCCCTGAAACCAGAAACCGCATGACCCGACCCAGCGTCTCCGAAACCTACCAGCAGGAACTGGCCGCGCGCGGCTTTCAGTCCGACCCCGCCCAGCTTCGCGCCGTGCAGGCGCTGGAGCGCTGCGCCAATGACTGGGCCGCCTACAAGGCCCGGCGTTCCAACCGGTTCAAAAAGCTCATCAACCACCCCGAAATTCCCAAGGGCGTTTACATGTATGGCGGCGTAGGGCGCGGCAAAAGCTTTTTGATGGACTGCTTTTTCAACACCGTGCCCATCCGCCGCAAAACGCGCCTGCACTTTCACGAATTCATGCGCGAAGTGCACCGCGAAATGGCCGCCTTGCAAGGCCAGGTCAATCCGCTGGACGAGCTGGGCCGGCGCATCGCCGCCAAATTCAAGCTCATCTGCTTTGACGAATTTCACGTGGCCGACATCACCGACGCCATGATCCTGCACCGCCTGCTGGTGGCGCTGTTTGACAACGGCGTGGGCTTTGTCACCACCAGCAACTTCAGGCCCGACGAGCTGTACCCCAACGGCCTGCACCGCGACCGCATCCTGCCTGCCATCGAGCTGCTCAACGCGCGCATGGACGTCATCAACGTGGACAACGGCACCGACTACCGCCGCCGCACGCTGGAGCAAGTGCCGCTTTACCACAGCCCTCTGGGCGCGCAAGCCGATGCCGCCATGCAAGACGCCTTCACGCGCCTGGCAGGCACGGCGGACGAATCGCCCGTCATCGAAATCGAAGGCCGCGAAATCACCGCCTGCCGCCGCGCGGGCGGCGTCATCTGGTTTGACTTCAAAACGCTCTGCGGCGGCCTGCGCTCGCAAAACGACTACCTCGAAATCGCCTCGCGCTACCACACCCTGCTGCTGTCAGACGTGCCGCAAATGCACGTGCACAACGCCTCCGAGGCGCGGCGCTTCACCCTGCTGGTGGACGTGCTGTATGACCGCCGCGTCAAATTCATGCTCTCAGCCGCCGTGCCGCCCGAGCAGCTCTACACCGAAGGGCCGCTGGCCCACGAATTTCCGCGCACCGTCTCGCGCCTGATGGAAATGCAATCGGCCGAATACCTGGCGCTGGAACACCGCGCCGTGGACACCCAGCTCACCTGAAACCCCCGTTCAAAGCCCGTCCGTGAGCGCAAAAACGCGGCCCTGAGGCGCTCTGCGGCGTTGCAAATCCATCGCCCTCATTGCTGCCTTCACTGCCCTTTCACCGCCTTCACCGCCATGCGCCGCCTGCTCATCCTCCTTGCCGCCCCGGCCCTGCTGGCCGCCTGCTCCTCGGCCTCTTTGCACGAAAGCCACCGCGCCGCGCAGACGGCCCACGCGCAGGCCGCCCAGGACTGGATTGCCGCCGCGCCCCAAGGCGCGGCCCTGGAACCATGGATGGCCGCCGAGCGCAGCCGCATCGCCGCCGAACAAAACGCCGCCCGCCAGCGTTTTGAACAAGCTGAAAAAGCCTGCTGGAAGCGCTTTGCCGTCAATGACTGCGTCAGCCGCGCCCGCCAGCAGCGCCGCCAAACCCAAGACCGCCTGCGCCAGCAGGAACTGGCCCTGAACGCGCTGGAACGCCGCCTCGCCGCCCAGCCGTATGACCCCGCCGCCAGCCAGCCACCGGCCAGCCACCGGCCAGCCGCCAGCCATAGCCGCCAGCCATAACCGTCCATCTCGCCTGCGCCAGATCTGGCCGCTGCTTCACGCGAGCGGAAGCCAACCCGTTTTCGATAAGCCATGCGCAGATCAGCCGCGCATGCGAGCGAAGAAGGCCTACCGGCTTGGGCTGAACGGAGGCGAAGGCGTGCGGCCTGCCTTATTAGCTCCTCTATCCATAGCGGGACGTCCTAGTAAAACGGGCGCAATGCGGCATTCAGAGCACTGAAATTCGCTCCTGTTTTTGATGTTCCAAGACAGGTTTGGCCCGCAGGCGCGCCGGTTTCATTCGTATCCACTGCGTCTGCCTTCGGGCCTGCGGCGCGGGTTGGCCCCGTTGCCGCGTTTTTGCCTTCCGTCTGGAAGATGGGCTGATTGGGTTCAGCGGGCCGTACAAGGCTGTTTTCGTTGAACCCGTGCGGAGGCTGGGTCAATCAAAAAGAGAAGCTGATTTGAGGGGGTTGAAATGCCGCTTTGCGCCCGTTTCACTAGGACCTATTGCTATGAATGCAGGAGCTAAATTCGGGCGGGTTGCCGGCCTTGAGCGCGTTCTGGCGCTGGCTGAGGTGGCCGTTTGTCTGGCGGCAAAAAAGGCCGCGCTCCTGTGCGGGGGCGCGGCCTGGGCGCATGGCGAAGGGGCGTTTACTGGGCGGCGGGGTGCAGCAGCACGTACTGAACCATGTCGCCGCGCTGTACCAGCAGGTTCACGGGTTTGCCGGCTTTCTCGCCTTTCATGGCTTTGCTGGCGGCGGCTTCGAATTCGGCGGCGCTGCTGACATCGGTGTTGGCTACGGCCAGGATGATGTCGCCGGGGCGCAGGCCCACGCTGGCGGCTGGCCCGTCCACGTCGGTGATGCGCACGCCGCGCTGGGTTTTGAGCTTGGCTTTTTGCTCGGCGCTCAGGTCGGCCACGGCCAAGCCCAAGGACTGGCTGGCGGCGGTTTTCGGCTCGCCTGCGGCGCTGGCGGCGCGGGAGCCGCCTTTTTCGGGTTCCATGGCGGCCACGGTGAGGTTCAGGTCCAGGCTTTTGCCTTGGCGAAAGACGGTAACCGTGCCGCGCGTGCCGGGTTTGGCGTTGCCTACCATGCGGGGCAGGTCGCTGACTTTTTCGATGGGCTGGCCATCAAAGCGGGTGATGATGTCGCCCGCGCGCACGCCTGCTTTTTCAGCCGGGGAGCCGCTTTGCACGTGGCTGACCAGCGCGCCTTGCGCTTTGCCCAGGCCGATGGATTCGGCCACTTCGCGCGAAACTTCGCCAATTTGCACGCCGATGCGCCCGCGCGTGACGTGGCCGGTGGCGCGCAGCTGTTCGCTGACTTTCATGGCTTCGTCAATCGGTATGGCAAACGAGATGCCCATGAAGCCGCCGGAGCGCGAGTAAATCTGGCTGTTGATGCCGACGACTTCGCCGCGCAGGTTGATGAGCGGGCCGCCGGAGTTGCCGGGATTGACGGCCACGTCGGTCTGGATGAAGGGCAGGTAGCTGCCTGTGTCGCGCTGTTTGGCGCTGACGATGCCGGCGGTGACGGTGCTTTCCAGCCCGAAGGGCGAGCCGATGGCCATGACCCACTCGCCCACGCGCACGCGGCTGGCGTCGCCAATTTTCACGGCGGGCAGGCCGCTGGCGTCAATCTTGAGCACGGCCACGTCGGTGCGTTCGTCCGCGCCGATGAGCCTGGCCTTGAATTCGCGCTTGTCGGAGAGGGTGACGATGATTTCGTCGGCTTCATCGACGACGTGATGGTTGGTCATTACGTAGCCATCGGGCGTGAGGATGAAGCCTGATCCCATGCCGCGCGGCACTTCGCGCTCGAAGCCTTGGCCGCGCCCCTGCCCGCGCGGCATGTTCGGCAGCGGAATGCCGAAGCGGCGCAGCATGTCTTCGGTTTCTTCGTCTATTTGCGGCAGCGCCCGCGAGCGGCGGCCGCCGCTGCTGACGCGCTCCAGCGTGCGGATATTGACGACGGCGGGGCCGACTTGCTCGACCAGATCGGTGAAATCTGGCAGGCCGCGCGCCACGGCGGCGGGCTGCGCCTGCGCCGGCTCGTGCGGCAGCAGGACCAGGGCGGAAGCGCCGACAATGGCGGCGGTGGCCAGCGCCACGGCGCTGCGTTGCTGAATGACTCGGGTCAGCATGGGTTGGAGTTCTCCTTGCAAAAAAGTGGGGGAAATGATGAACGCGGCAATGGAGCCGCCGCCGCCAGAAAAGTTGCGTAAAGCTTTTGCAAAGCGGGGCCAAAACGGAGGCATCGGCGGCGCTGCGGCGGCCTTTCTTTCATTTTTGCGAAAAGGAAAATCCATGCACCGCGCCGATTGCATTTTCTGCCAGATCGCCCAGGGCCATTCGCCTTGCCATCCAATATGGGAAGATGAACGCCATCTGGCTTTTCTTTCCATTTTTCCCAATACAAAAGGATTCAGCGTGGTCATTACCAGGGAGCATCACGGCAGCGACGCATTCGCCGCCGATGAAACCGTGCTGGTCGGGCTGGTTCTGGCCGCGCAGAAAACTGCGAAAGTCCTTGACCGCGCCTTTGACGACGTGGGCCGCACGGGCCTGATTCTGGAGGGCTTTGGAGTGGATCACCTGCACGCCAAGCTCTTTCCCATGCACGGCACGGCAGGGCTTGTGAGCGGCCAATGGCAACCCATCAACTCTGGCGGAAGAAAATATTTTGAAAAATACGAGGGCTATATTTCATCGCATGATTGCGAACGCGCCAGCGACGTTGAATTGGCGGCGCTGGCGTCGCATATTCGCCGTTTTGCCTGAAAGGGCCTGGAAAATACGCCGTTTTGTTTTTCGCCGCTCCGCGCATTGCCGCTGAGCGGCATGATTGCCTTTTTTTGCCTGCCCACGATGAGCGATCCCGCCTACTTTCACAACGACCAGCCCATCACGCGCGATGCGTTTTATGCCATTGCCTGCGATCCGCGCCGCAGCGTGGCGGTTGAGGCGTGCGCGGGCGCGGGCAAGACGTGGATGCTGGTCAGCCGCATCTTGCGGGCGCTGATTGAGCCGGCGCCCGGCAGCGCGGACGGCGCGCCGCTGGCGCCGCATGAAATTCTGGCCATCACCTTCACGCGCAAGGCGGCGGGCGAAATGCGCCAGCGCCTCAATGAATGGCTGACGGCTTTTGCCGGCATGCAAGAGGCCGATCTGGCGCGCGAGCTGGCGCTGCGCGGCGTGCCCGGGCCGCAGGCCGCGCGGCTGGCCCCTGCGCTCAAAGGCGCGCATGCCCGCTTGCTGATGTGCCCCAGGCCCGTGCAGGTGCGCACGTTTCACGGCTGGTTTGCCGCGCTGCTGCAAACCGCGCCGCTGAAACTGCTGCAAGAGCTGCGCCTGCCCGCGCCCTATGAGCTGCTGGAAGACGATGCGCCCGCGCGCGCCGAGGTGTGGCGGCGCTGGCTGCGGCGCGTGGCGGCCGAGCCGGCGCAGCGCGCCTGCTACGAGGCGCTGGTGCGCGAGCATGGCCGCCATCAGACGGACAAGGCTTTGCAGACCGCGCTGGACAAGCGCGCCGAATTTCTGCTGGCCGATGCGCAAGGCGTGGTGCAGGCCAGCGTGCCGCATTTCCATGACATGTTCCCGCACCTGGCCGCCTTTGACGAGCCGATGCAGGCGCTGTTTGACAAGACCCGCAAGGCGCTGTTTTTGAAAGCCGCCAAGGCGCTGGGCCAGGCCACGGCCAAAACGTTTTCGGCCAAGGGCGTGGAGCTGGAAAAGGCCATCACCAGCGGCCAAGCCGAAGGCGTGGCGGCTGCGCTGCTCAACCAGAAAGGCGAGCAGCGCAAGTTTGGCGACAAGCTGGCGGGCATCGACGATGTGCGCGAGGCGCAAGCGCTGCTGCTGGCGCTGCTGCAAGCGCAAAAGCAGCACGCCGCCTGGCTGCACCAGCAGCGCATGGCGCAGCTGACGCGCACGCTGATTGACGAATTTGCCGCCCTCAAGCGCGAGCGCGGCTGGGTGGACATGCACGATGTGGAGCGCGCCGCGCAGCGCATGCTCTCAGACGACGAGCTGGCCGGCTGGGTGCAGCAGCGGCTGGATGTGCGCGTGCGCCACTTGCTCATCGACGAATTTCAGGACACCAGCCCGCTTCAGTGGCAGGCCCTGTCCAGCTGGCTGTCGGCCTACGCGGGCGCGGGGGGCGGGCGTGATTTCAGCGTGTTCATCGTGGGCGACCCCAAGCAGAGCATTTACCGCTTCCGCCGCGCCGAGCCGCAAGTGTTTCAGGCCGCCAAGGCCTTTGTGCGCGAGGCGCTGGAAGGCGACGGGCTGGCTTGCGAGCACACGCGCCGCTGCGCGCACCGCGTGATGGGCGCCGCCAATACCGCCTTGCTGGCCGCGCAAGCGCAGGGCGGCTACAGCGGCTACCGCGCGCACACCACCGAATCGGACGAAGCGGGCCGCGTGCTGCTGCTGCCGCCGGTTGAACGCGGTGAAAAACCGGCTGAAGAAGCCGCTGGCGGCAGCCAGGGCGAAAGCGCCATCGCCTGGCGCGACAGCCTCACCACGCCGCGCGAGCTGCCGCAAGAAACCCTGCATCTGCGCGAATGCCGCCAGGCCGCCGGCTGGGTGGCCGCGCAACTGGCCAGCGGCTTGCCAGCGGGCGGCATCATGGTGCTGGCCCGCCGCAACGACCGGCTGGCGCTGATGCAGCAGGCGCTGCGCGAGCGCGGCATTGCCTGCGAATTTCCCGACCGCAGCGATTTGGGCGAGCTGCCCGTGGCGCAAGACGTGGCCGCGCTGCTGGACGCGCTGCTGTCGCCCGCGCACAACCTCGCGCTGGCGCACGCCCTCAAATCGCCCCTGTTCGGGCTGACAGACGGGCAATTGACGCAGCTGGCCCTGCTGGCGCGCGCGCATCCGGGCGAAAGCTGGTTCAGCCTGCTACAGAAAAAAGAGCTGTTCGCGCCTGGCTGGCAAGCGCTGGCGGCCAATTTGACAGCCGATTTGGCTCTCTACCAGACCTGGCTGGCCAGCCTGCCCCCGCACGACGCGCTGCAAGCCATCTTCGACCACCGCGACGCCTTTGCCCGCTACGCCGCAGCCGCCCCTGCGCACGAGCGCGAGCGCACGCTGGCGCAACTGCGCGGCCTGCTGTCGCTGGCGCTCAACCTGCAAGGCGGCCGCTTTCTGACCGCCTGGGCCTTTGTGCGCGCCTTGCGCAAAGGCGGCGCGGCTGCCCTGCCGCCCGCAGCCGGTGCGGGCAACGCCGTGCGCCTGCTCACCATTCACGGCGCCAAGGGGCTGGAAGCGCACACCGTGCTGCTGCTGGACACCCAGGCCGCCCCACCCAAAGCCGACACCATGAGCACCCTCATCGACTGGCCGGGCGAAGCGCCCTCTCCGCGCCGCTTCATCTTTCTGGCCAGCGAAAGCAACCCGCCGCCTTGCGCCATCGAGCTGCTGGCAGCCGAGCAGCACGAGCAGCGCCGCGAAGAACTCAATGCGCTTTACGTGGCCATCACCCGCGCCGAAAGCTGCCTGGCCCTCTCCAGCGTCACGCCCTACCACCAAAGCGGCCCCACCTGGTGGAGCCGTTTGCAGCCAGCCGCCGAAGCGGCGCCCGAGTGGGATTCAGCGCAGCCAGCCGCCGCCCGCACGCCGGAAAGCGTCCCCATCCTCCTGTCCACGCTGCCTGACTGGCGCAGCGCCGAACCCGCCCCGCCAGCGCCCGCCCCGCTGGCCAGCCTGGCATTCACCCCGGCGCGCCCGCCGCTGCCCGCCCCGCCTGCAGACGCCAACCCCGAAGCCGCCCGCCTGGGCCAGGCCATGCACTGGCTGCTGGAGCGCGCCGGGCGCGACGGCGGAAATGACTGGCTCAAAGGCAGCGGCGAAAGCATCCGGCAGACGATCGCCCGCCAATACCGCCTCACCCCCGCGCAAGCGCAAACCGCCCTGCAAACCGCCCGCCGCATCTTCACCGGCGAAGGCGCATGGGCCTGGCAGCGCGGGGCCTTCACTGCCGCCTTTGACGAAGTCGAAATCCTTCACCAGGGCCAAACCTTGCGCATGGACCGGCTGGTTTGCCGCCCTGATCCCGCCACGAACCAGCCCGAATGGTGGGTGCTGGACTACAAAAGCGCCGCGCACCCCGAGCACAACCCGGACTACGCCGCGCAACTGGCCCGCTACCGCGCCGCCGTGCAAGCCGCCCACCCCGGCCAGACCGTGCGCGCCGCCTTGCTTTCGTCTGACGGGCGCATGAGCGAAATCGGCTAGAGCCTGTCCAAAGCTTCCCGGGGCAAAGCTTGCACAGGCTCTCAGTCCGCGCTTTTTTCGTGCAGCAGCGCGCGCGCGTTGGCCGCCATGGCGTCAGCGCCGATGCCGTAGGTTTGATACAGGCGCAGGCGGCCTTGCGGGTCATACATGTAGCTGGCGGCGGTGTGATCGAGCGTGTAGCTGTTTTCAATGGGGCCGGGCGTCTGGCGGTAAAAAATCTTGAACTCGCGCGCCAGCGCGGCCAGCTCCTGGGGGCTGCGCGGGGTCAGGGCGATGAAGCTTTCGTCAAAGCTGGTCACGTAGGCTTTGAGCACTTCGGGCGTGTCGCGCGCGGGGTCCAGCGTGATGAAGATGCCTTGCAGCCGGCCGGCTTCGGCGCCCAGTTTCTGGCGCGCCTGCGCCAGCTCCAGCAGCGTGGTGGGGCACACGTCGGGGCACTGGGTGTAGCCGAAGAAAACCACCACGACTTTGCCTTTGAAATCGGCCAGGCTGCGCGGCTGGCCATCGGCGTCGATCAGATGAAAGTCGCGGGCATAGGGCGCGTCATGCAGCGCCTGGCCGCGCAAGGCGGGGCGGGCGGCGTCTTGCGGCGAGCAGGCGGGCAGCGCCAGGGCGCAGGCCGTCAGCAAGGCGGCGGAAAAGACGGCAGGAAAAGCGGCAGGAAAAGCGGCAGGAAAAGCGGCAGGAAAAGCGGCAGGAAAAGCGGCAGAAAAGGCGGCAGAAAAGGCGGCAGGGCGGCGGTCAGACATGGCAGGCGGCTTTCATTCATTCAGCGCGGCTTTCGGGCGGCAGGCTGTGCGGGCGCGGCTGGCGCAGGGCCTGGCGCATGGCGTCCAGGCCGATCACGGTTTCAGCCGACACGGTCGCGCGCGGCGCGGGCTTGAGCGCGTGGCCGTAAATCAGCTCGAATTCCAGGGGGATGGAGCCGGTTTCCGCGCCGCTTTCCGCACTGTTTCCGCGCAGGCTTTCCATCTCGGCCAGCAAGCGTGCGTGCCAGCGGCGGCCGCGCAGGGCGGCAAAGCGGCTGCGGCTCAGGTTGCGCCCCAGCGCGCGCAGCTCCTGCAAGGCGCGCTGCGGCGTTTCAAAAGTGAGGGTCACGTGCTCCATGAACATGACCGGCTCGGCAAAGCCGGCCTGCATCAGCATGTCGCCCCAGTCGTGCATGTCGGTGAATTCGTGCGCGGGCGCGGGCCAGCCCAGGCGCGCATACAGCGCGCGCAGGCCGCGCAGCGTGTCCGGCCCCAGGCAGGAAAACATCACAAAGCCATCCACGGCCAGCGCTTGCAGCCACTGGCGCATCAGCGCCTGCGGCTCGGCCACGCGGTGCAGCAGCATGTTGGCCCACACCATTTGCACGCTGCCCGCTTCGGGTTGCGCCACGGTGCGCAAGGCCGGGCGCGCCCAGCGGGCGGGCCGCCACCAGGGCAGGGGCGCGTCGCCCGCCGGGCCTTCGCCCGCGGGCACGCCCACGCATTCGGCCTGGGCAAAGTGCGCCGCCACCAGCGCGTGCCCTTGCATGCCGCCGTGGCGTGGCGACCAGTGCGCCCAGCGCTTGACCGGCAGGGTGATCCACGGCAGGCGCTCGGCCATGCGGCGCGCCACTTCTTCATGCAGCCAGGGCGCGGGGCCGGGCAGCGCGGCCAGCCGGGCGGCGGCCCGCGCGTCTAGGGAAGGGGGGGAAGAAGGCGAGGAAGCGGCGGTCATGACAAAAGCCCCGGCGCGCGGGGCGGATGCGGCTTGGCATCAAAAACAGGAGCGAATTCACAGGGCCTGAAAAGGCTGTCGTCGCAATGAATACGGGGAGGTCTTGCTATGAATCAAGGAGCATAAAAAGCCCCTTCGCCACCCCGCCTGCGGCGCTGGGGCGGGCAGTATATTGATGGCGCGGCGCTTGCGCGCCCTGCCGCCGGACCATCCGCAGGCGCTGCGCGGCCTTCTTCCGCTTCTTCCACTTCTTCCGTTTCCTGCTCCCTTTTTCGCCGCATGGCCCTGCTTGCCCGCCTGCTGCCCAGCCAGTGCCATATCTGCCGCGCCTGGCCTGCGCCGCCCATTTGCGCCGGGTGCCTGGCCTGCTTCGTCCGCCCCGAGCCGCGTTGCCTTACCTGTGCCGCGCCGCTGGCGGGCAGCGCGGCGCAGTGCGGCGAGTGTTTGCTCCGCCCCCCGCCCATGAGCCGCACCTTCGCCGCGCTTTCCTATGGCTGGCCCTGGGACGGGCTGCTGGCCCAGTTCAAATTCCATCAGCAAACCGGCCTGGCCGCCCCGCTGGCTGCCATGCTGCTGCAAACGCCCGGCGTGGCGCAGGCCGTGGCCGAAGCCGATGCCGCCGTGCCCGTGCCCGCCTCGCGCCAGCGCCTGGCCGCGCGCGGCTACAACCCTGCCTTGCTGCTGGCCCGCGCCCTGGGCGCGCGGCGCGTGGTGGCCGATGCCCTGCTGCGCCCTCACGACGCGCCGCCCCAGCGCAGCCTCAGCCGCGCCCAGCGCCTGCGCCGCGTGCAAAACGCCTTCGTTCCCAACCCCGCGCGCCGGCCCGCCCTGCAAGGCCGCCATGTGCTGTTGATTGATGACGTGATGACCACCGGCGCCACCCTGCGCGCCGCCGCCGAAGCCCTGCTGCGGGCGGGCGCCGTGCAAGTCAGCGCCGCCGTGCTGGCCCGCACGCCGCCGCTTTGAGCAGGCTGCTCTCAGTCTGCCTGCGAACAGCCCCTCAAAAACAGGAGCGAATCCAGGGGCACCAAAAAGCTGATCTGCGCTGGTTCCACTAGGACATCATGCTATGGATACAAGAGCAGAAACAGCCTTTCCCGGAACGCCTTGACGGCTCAAGGATGCGGATCGCGCGCCAGGCGAAAGCCTCTGTCATCGCCCCGCCACTTGGGCGGGGCATGGTGGCGCACAAGGGCGCGCGCGTAGCCAAAAGCCGGAGCCAGCGCGCTGCCGCCGCGCTGCACCATGCGCAGTCCGCTGAAATAGCGGTTGCGAAAAGAGCAGCTGCTTTCCCAGGCGCTGCCGTCGGCGGGGGCGGCGTCTTCCATGCCGTCCTCCTTGTAACTGTTGTGCCAGCAGTCATGCACCCATTCAAAGGCGTTGCCGCTCATGTCGTAAAGCCCCCAGGCGTTGGGCTGCTTTTGCGCTACGGGGTGGATGCGGCGGCCACTGTTATCAGCGTGCCAGGCTACGGCGCCGGGGTCATCACTGCCGCAGTAGCGAACAGGCTGGCCCGCGCGGCAGGCGTATTCCCATTCGGCTTCCGAGGGCAGGCGCCAGCGGCCACCCTGCGGCCAGGTCTGGTTGAGCCAGCGGATGTAGTCCTGCGCGTCATGCCAGCTGACATAAACCACGGGGGCCTGGTCGCCGTGGCGGTTGGCCTGCATGAACTCTTCGGTGAGCAGATCGTCACGCCCGGCGGCGCGCAGCCAGGCCTTGAACTGGCCCAGCGTGACGGCGGTTTTGCCAAGCTGGAAGGCTCGCACGCGCACGGCGTGCTGCGGGCCGGATGCGGAACCAAAGGCTTCTTCTTCTTCTGGCTGACAAGCGGGCTGCGCAGGCGGGCGGCCCATGAATTCATCGCGGGCGCGCCGCTGTTTGTCGGCGCTGGCCGGCACGCACGCGCCCATGAGGAAGCTGCCTGCGGGGATGTCCACCATCTCGATGGCGGGCGTCGGCTGGGCCTGGGTGGCGGCCGGGCCGCACAGGGCCAGGGCGCAGAGGATGAAAAAGGCGGGACGCAAAGGAGCGGTCATGGAAGGATCACGTTCAGGCCGGAGGGCGCGCGGGCTACTCGCCTTCGCCGAACTTGTCTTCGATGAGCGCCAGCAGCGCCTGCATGGCTTCTTGCTCGCGTTCGCCGCTGGTTTGCAGGGTGACGGCCGTGCCCATGCCGGCGGCCAGCATCATCACGCCCATGATGCTTTTGGCGTTCACGCGGCGTTCGCCGCGCTGCATCCACACTTCGCAAGGAAAGCTGCCCGCCAGCTTGGTGAGCTTGGCGCTGGCGCGGGCGTGCAGGCCGAGTTTGTTGATGATGGTGGTCTGTTTTTCAATCATGGCTCGATGCGGATGATGGCTTGCTGGCCGCCTTCGCGCACGCGCGCGGCCAGCTCCAGCAGCGGCTCGGCGCGGTAGGTGATGGCCTTGAGCAGCATGGGCAAATTGGCCCCGGCCAGCAGGGGCGAGCCGGTTTCGGCGGCCAGGCGGCTGGCCACGTTGCTGGGCGTGGCGCCCAGCACGTCGGTCAGCAGCAGTGCGCGCGCGGCAGCCGGCAGCAACAACGCGCGCGCGGCCAGCAAGGCGGCATCGGGGCTGACGTGGGCCTGCACATCCAGCGCCAGCACGTGGCTGGCGGCATCGGGAAACACGTGCAGGGCGGCATCGCGCAGGGCGCTGGCCAGCGGGGCGTGGGCAATGACAAGCAGATGGGTCATATCAGTGAGATCGAGACCTGCGCGCGGGCGCGAAAAGGCGGGCCGCCTGCCTGCGCTCAGCAAGGGTTCCGGAAAAGGGAAAGGCCAGCGCGAGGCCAGGCGGGGCAGCGGTACTGCATGGCACGGGTGGAAGGGCTGAATTTATCCTTTTGGGCGCGGGCGGCGCAGACCCGCCCGCCATGCTTGGCTTCATGCCGGGCCTGGTTTCTTTTGTTCAGCTCCTTTTTCAATAGCTGAACGTCCCCGTATTCATTGCGGCACAGGCCCTTTTGGGCAGCCTGAATTTGCTCTTTTTTCTGAAGTGGAAGGCCTCTTTTGCCAGCGCTGTCCGCCCAAACAGGCACGGATGGAACGGGAAAGGCTTCTCTAGGACAATCGCCCGCCATGTTCAAGTCCGCATTCCGTTTTTCCTTCTTGCGCCTTCTATCCCTGCTGGCGCTGGCCTGCGCGCTGCTGGCAGGCTGCACACAGGAGTCAGCGCCGCAAAGCAGCTTCTTGCTGCTGGACGGCCAGCGCATCTCCACCGAAAGCCTGCGCGGCAAGGTGGCGCTGGTGAATTTCTGGGCCACCAGCTGCACCACCTGCGTGGCCGAAATGCCCGAAATCGCCGCCACCTACGGCAAGTTCAAGGCGCAAGGCTACGAGACGCTGGCCGTGGCCATGCAGTACGACAAGCCCGAATACGTGAGCCGCTTTGCCGCGCAGCGGGCGCTGCCTTTTCTGGTGGCTTACGACCATGACGGCCAGGCCGCCAAAGCCTGGGGCGATGTGCGCCTGACGCCCACCACCTTCTTGCTGGACAAGCAGGGCCGCATCGTCAAGCGTTACGTGGGCCAGCCGGACTTTGCCGCGCTGCACGCGCAAATTGAAAAGCTGCTGGCCGAATGAACGCCCCGCTGCACAGCGCTTTGCGCCGCCAGCTTTGCCTGGCCGCGCCCGCCCTGCTGGCCGCTGGCGCGCTGGCCGGTTGCAGCCGGCAGCGCGCGCCCTACAGCACGTTCACGCTGCTGGATGGCTCGGCGTTTTATTCGTCCGCCTTCGCGGGTTCGGTGGCGCTGGTGAATTTCTGGGCCACTTCGTGCCCTTATTGCATGAACGAGGTGCCGCAACTGGCCGCGCTTTACCAGCATTACCGCCCTCATGGCTTGCAGGCCGTGGCGGTAGCCATGTCGTACGACCGCGCCGAAAGCCTGAATCGCTTCATGCAAACGAGGCAGCCGCCGTACCCGGTAGCACATGACCGCGATGGCTCGCTTGCGCGCCAGTGGGGCGATGTGCGCGCCACGCCCACGGCCTTTGTGCTGGACCGCAAAGGGCGCATTGCCCGGCGCTTTGTCGGCTCGCAGCTGCACGAAGTGTCGCGCCTGATTGGCAAGCTGTTGTCCGAAGGCTGAGCGCCTGTTCAGAAAAGCCGGGCGCTAAACTGCCCGCTTTCTTTGCCCTTTGCCCTCGCGCCTTGCCCCGCCGTGACCACTCCCGCCGTCGAACTGATCGCCGCTGACACGCCTGAGCGCGTGGCCCAGGCGCGCGCGCTGTTCGAGGAATACGCAGCCGAAGCGGGCATCGACCTGTCGTTCCAGAACTTTGAGCACGAGCTGGCCACGCTGCCTGGCGAATACGCTCCGCCGCGCGGCGCGCTGCTGCTGGCGCTGGTGGACCAGCAGGCGGCCGGCTGCTGCGCCCTGCGCCCGCTGGATGATGCCGATACGCCCAACGCCGCCGAAATGAGGCGCTTGTATGTGCGCCGCATGTTCCGGGGCTTTGGCCTGGGGCGGCAGCTGACGGAGCGCATTCTGGATGCCGCCCGCCAGCGCGGCTACCAGTGCGTGCTGCTTGACACGCTGGACGACATGGAATCGGCCCGCGCGCTGTATGAAGACCTGGGCTTCGAGCCGACCGATCCCTACTATCACAACCCCCTGCCCGGAGCGCACTACCTGAAGGTGAACCTGGACTGACCCTCTGGCCGCAAGCGCCCGGACCGCCGCCCTTTCATGCTTTCTCCTTCCGGCATGAAATGGGCCGCAAGTCCTCATGGAATCAGCGCGGGCAGCTATCATTTTCAAAGCAGAAAAAGACTTTTTCGATATCCGCATGAGCCAGCTTCTCTCTTTCAAAGGCCATCGCCGCCCGCCGCTGGCGGCCGCCTGCCTGTCCGCCTGCCTGGCGCTTGGCGCGATGCCGGCCCTGCCGCAGGCGGCGCAGGCGTCCGGCAAGGCCAGCCCGAAAGCGGCCCAGAAGGCCGCCAGCAAGCCCAAGGCACAGAAGGCGGCGTCTGGCGCGCCCCGGCGCGACCCCAAAGCTGACGTGACGCTGGATTTTGAAAATGCCGAAATCGAGGCCGTCGCGCGCGCCATGGCCACGCTCAGCGGCCGCAATGTGGTGGTGGACCCGCGCGTGAAGGGCACGATTACGCTGTCCAGCACCGTTGCCGTCACCCCTGCCGAGGCCATGCGCCTGTTTGCGGCGCAGTTGCGCACGCAGGGCTTTTCGGTAGTGGAAACCGATGGCATGTCGCTGGTGCTGCCCGAGGCCGAAGCCAAGCTGCGCAGCGGCAGCGTGCGGACGCAGACGCCGCGGAGCACCGGCAGCGGGCAGGTGCAGACGCAAATCTTCCGCCTCATGCATGAAAACGCGGCCAACCTGGTGCCCGTGCTGCGCCCGCTGATCAGCCCCAACAACACCATCAACGTCAGCCCCGGCGGCAACGCGCTGGTCATCACCGACTACAGCGACAACCTGCAACGCATGGGCCGCATCATCGCCGCGCTGGACATCTCCAACGCCACGGGCGTGGAGGTGGTGCCGCTCAAGCACGCCGTGGCCGCCGACCTGGCGCCGCTGGTGCTGCGCCTGGCCGAGGCGGGCGGCAGCGCCATGCCCGCCGCGCCCGGCAACGGCAACATGGCCGTGCAGGCCAGCGCGGGCAGCGGCGTCTTTCCCACCACGCTCATTCCGGAGCCGCGCAGCAATTCCATCATCGTGCGCGCAGCCAACCCGGCCAAACTGGCGCAGATCAAGGGGCTGATCCAGCAGCTGGACCTGCCCTCGGCCACGCATGACGACGGCAGCAGCGGCAACATTCACATCGTCCACCTCAAAAATGCCGATGCGGTGAAGCTGGCCGTGACCTTGCGCGCCGCACTGGCAGCCCTGCCGGGGCAGCAGCAAGGCGCAACCGGCGGCGCAGCCAGCGCGGCGGCGGCCGCCCCAACGGGTTCCTCCTCCAGCAGCCGCAACAGCGCCAGCAGCAGCGTGCAAAGCAGCGGCAGCGGGCTCAATACCGGCCCCAGCATCGACGCCGAAGGCGACAACCAGCCTTCCACCGGCGGGCAGATTCAGGCCGATCCGGCCACCAACTCGCTCATCATCAGCGCACCGGGGCCGGTGTACCGCGAGCTGCGCGAGGTCATCAACAAGCTGGACGAGCGCCGCGCGCAGGTGTTCGTGGAAAGCCTGATTGCCGAAGTGCGCACTGACAAGGCGGCCGAATTCGGCATCCAGTGGCAAGGGCTGGTCGGCCGCCGCGACGGGGCCAACGTGGGCATCATCGGCACCAACTACAACACGGGCGGCACCAACATCATTTCGCTGGCCAGCCAGTTCCGCAACGGCATGCCGTCGTCCGACCGCAACGTGGTCATGCCCGCGCAAGGCATGAATCTGGCCTTCGGCCACCGCGTCAATGGCCTGTTCACGCTGGGCGCGCTGGCCAACTTCCTGCAAGCCACGGGCACGGGCAATGTGCTGTCCACGCCCACGCTGCTCACGCTGGACAACGAGGAAGCCAAGATCATCGTGGGCCAGAACGTGCCTTTCGTGACGGGCAGCTACACCAACACGGGCGGCTCCAACGCCGCGCTCAACCCTTTCCAGACCTATGACCGCCAGGACGTGGGCCTGACTTTGCGCGTGCGCCCGCAAATTAGCGAAAACGGCACCGTGAAGATGGTGATCTACCAGGAAACCTCCAGCGTGGTGAAGGAAACACAGAATGCCGCGCAAGGCCCCACGACCAACAAGCGCGCCATTGAATCCAGCGTGCTGGTGGAAGACGGCTCCATCGTGGTGCTGGGCGGCCTGCTGGAAGACAACTACGCCGAAAAGGAAAGCAAGGTGCCCGTGCTGGGCGACGTGCCCGTGGTGGGCAATCTGTTCAGAAGCCGCGAGCGCGGCTACGTGAAAACCAACCTGATGGTGTTTCTGCGCCCCGTGGTGGTGCGCGACGCGCCTTCGACCGAGCAGTATTCCGTGAGCCGCTACGACATGATGCGCGCCGCACAGCAGGACAACCAGCCCGATCCGAGCAGCGTGCTCAAGGTCAATATCGCGCCCGTCATGCCGCCCGCCCAGCCTCTTTACAAGGATGAGTGGAAAAACGAAGCGCCGCCTGCTCCCCTGAACCACGGCAGCGCGGCCCCCGGCATGGCGCGGCAGGAAAAGCGCTCTTCTTTCCGCATGCCCGCTTCCGGCGAAGCCAACTACATGGGGGATTGATGCGCTATCCCCTGCCCTACGCCTTCGCGCGCGCGGCCCTGCTGCTGCTGGAAGACGACGGCCAGACGCTCACCTTGTGGGCCAGCCCGCGCAGCGACCGCGCCAGCCTGGGCGAGGCGCTGCGCTGCCACGGCCAGGGCGAGCGGCCTTTGACGCTGCAAGTGCAGGACGAGGCCACGCTGGCCCAGCGCATCAGCAACGCCTACGCGCAGGGCGAATCCAGCGCCGCCGCCGTGGTCAGCGAAGTGCAGTCTGACGTGGACCTCTCGCGCATCATGCAGGAGCTGCCTGCCGTGGAAGACTTGCTGGAGGCGGCAGACGACGCGCCCATCATCCGCATGCTCAACGCGCTGCTCACGCAGGCCGCGCGCGATGGCGCGAGCGACATTCACATTGAGCCTTACGAGCGCCACTCCAGCGTGCGCTTTCGCGTGGACGGCACGCTGCGCGAGGTGGTGCAGCCCAACCGCGCGCTGCACGCCGCGCTCATCAGCCGCCTGAAGATCATGGCCGAGCTGGACATTGCCGAAAAGCGCCTGCCGCAAGATGGCCGCATCAGCCTGCGGCTGGGCACGCGGGCCATCGACGTGCGCGTATCGACCCTGCCCGGCGCGCATGGCGAGCGGGCGGTGCTGCGCCTGCTGGACAAGTCTGAAAGCCGCCTCACGCTGGAAGCCGTGGGCATGCAAGGCGGCGTGCTGCAACGCTTTGAGCAGCTCATACACCAGCCGCACGGCATCATTTTGGTGACTGGCCCCACAGGCAGCGGCAAAACGACCACGCTGTACGCCAGCCTGGCGCGGCTGGATGCGGCGCACAGCAACATCATGACGGTGGAAGACCCCATCGAATACGACTTGCCGGGTGTGGGGCAGACGCAGGTGAACCCGCGCATTGAACTCACCTTCGCCCGCGCGCTGCGCGCCATCTTGCGGCAAGACCCGGACGTGGTGATGATTGGCGAAATCCGCGATGCGGAAACGGCGCAGATCGCCATTCAGGCCAGCCTGACGGGCCACCTGGTGCTGGCCACGCTGCACACCAACGACGCGCCCAGCGCCATCACGCGGCTGACCGATATGGGCGTGGAGCCGTTTTTGCTGTCATCTTCCCTGCTGGGCGTGCTGGCGCAGCGGCTGGTGCGCAAATACTGCGCCGCCTGCCACGGCAAAGGCTGCGAGGCCTGCGGGCGCACGGGCTACCAGGGGCGCATCGGCGTGTTCGAGCTGCTGACCGTGGATGACGCCATTCGCGCCCAGATTCACGGCCAGGCACCCGAGGCGGACATCCGCGCCCAGGCCCTGTCTGGCGGCATGACCCTGATGCGCGACGACGGCGCGCGGCTGGTGGAGCAGGGCGTGACCAGCCGCGAAGAAGTGCTGCGCGTCACGCGCGACTGACTGACCGCCAACCGCCATCCCTGCACGCTTTTCACCCACCATGCCCGCAGTTCAGGCCCCGGCAGATATCCTGCGCGAAGTCTTCGGCTACGCCAGCTTCCGGGGGCAGCAGCAGGACATCATCGAACACGTCACAGGCGGCGGCGATGCGCTGGTGCTCATGCCCACGGGCGGCGGCAAATCGCTGTGCTACCAGATTCCGGCCATTGCCCGCCAGCGGGCCGGGCATGGCGCCACGCTGGTCATCTCGCCGCTCATCGCCCTCATGCAAGACCAGGTGGACGCACTGCACGAAGCGGGCGTGGCCGCCAGCTTCCTCAATTCCACGCAAGACTGGCGCGAGGCCCAGGCCGTGGAGCGGCAGCTGCTGGCAGGGCACATCACGCTGCTTTACGCCGCGCCCGAGCGCGTGACCACGCCGCGCTTTCTGGAGCTGCTGGATGCGCTGCACGCGCGCGGGCAGCTGGGCCTTTTCGCCATCGACGAAGCGCACTGCGTGAGCCAGTGGGGGCACGACTTCCGCCCTGAATACCGGGCGCTGACGCTGCTGCACGAACGCTGGCCCGGCGTGCCGCGCATTGCCCTCACCGCCACGGCTGACGCGCTCACGCGCGCCGACATCATCGAGCGGCTGCGGCTGCAAGGCGCACGGCAGTTCGTGAGCAGCTTTGACCGGCCCAACATCCGCTACACCATCGTCGAGAAAAAAGACCCCACGCGGCAGCTGCTGCAATTCATCGAACGCGAACACGCGGGCGAAGCGGGCGTGGTGTATTGCCAGTCGCGCAAGCGCGTGGAAGACATGGCCGCCAAGCTGAACGCCCACGGCATTACCGCCCTGCCCTACCACGCCGGCCTGCCCGCCGCCGAGCGCCAGCACAACCAAAGCCGCTTTTTGCGCGAAGACAGCATCGTCATGTGCGCCACCATCGCCTTTGGCATGGGCATCGACAAACCGGACGTGCGCTTTGTCGCCCACGTGGACATGCCCAAGAACATCGAGGGCTACTACCAGGAAACGGGCCGCGCCGGCCGTGACGGCGAACCCGCCGACGCCTGGATGGCCTACGGCCTGCAAGACGTGGTGAACCAGCGCCGCATGATTGATGAAAGCCCGGCCGAAGAAAGCTTCCGGCAGGTGATGCGCGGCAAGCTCGATGCCCTGCTGGCCTTGGCCGAAGCCACCGACTGCCGCCGCGCCCGCCTGCTGGCCTACTTTGGCGAGGAAATGGCGCCCAGGCCCCATGGCACTACCAAAAAGATAGCTCCCGGCGTAGATTCCACTAGGACAAACGGCCATTTTGACCACTGGTGCGGCAACTGCGACAACTGCCTGAACCCGCCCCAAGTGTGGGACGCCACCGACTGCGCCCGCAAGCTGCTGTCCACCATCTACCGCGTGCAGCAGATGAGCGGCATCAGCTTTGGCGCGGGGCACATCATGGACATCCTGCGCGGCAAGCCGACGGACAAGGTCGCGCAATTCGGCCATCAGCAAATCTCCACTTTCGGCATCGGCAGCGAATACAGCGAAGCCCAGCTGCGCAGCGTGCTGCGCCAGATCATCGCCCTGGGCGCGCTGCAAGTAGACGCCGCTTCCTACAACACCTTGCGCCTGCTGGAGCCTGCCCGCCCCATCCTGCGCGGCGAGCAGCCCGTGCATTTGCGGGCCGCCGCCAGCGCCAAAAAAGAAACCCGCAAGCGCCAGGCGCCCGCTCACAAAGCGCCCGCGCCCGCCGCTGCCGAGTTGGACGCCGCTGCCCAGGCGCGCTTTGCCGCTCTCAAGGCCTGGCGCGCCGAAACCGCCCGCGAGCACAACCTGCCCGCCTACGTCATCTTTCACGACGCCACCCTGGCCGCCATCGCCGCCCGCGCCCCGCAAGCGCTGCAAGACCTGCAAGGCGTCAGCGGCATCGGCGCCACCAAACTGGAGCGATACGGGCAGGCTGTGCTCGACGCCTGCCTGGCCGCTTCCGCTCACTGAATCCGTCCGCCATGAAATTCCGCCTCTTCGCCCTGTTGCTCTGTCTGGCCGCCTCCGCCCCAGCCTGGACCGCCGAAAAAGCCGCTGCCCAAGCCAACGACGCCCCTCCTGCCTGGCTGGCCTGGATACCCGTGCAAAACGGCTATTACGACCCCGCCCGCCAAAGTTGGGCCATCTCTCCGCCCGCCCGCCCCCAAAATGACGACGAACGCCACCCCTTTTCACGCAACGGGCTGGCTCCGGCCCGCCATAACGGCAAATATGGCTATATTGATACCCACGGAAAATGGAAAATCAAGCCGCAATACGATGCCGCCGCGCCGTTTTCTGAAAATCATCTGGCCGTCGTCCGCAAAGACAAGCGTGATATCTACATCAATGAAAAAGGCCAAAAGGCATTCAAAATGACTTTTGCGCAGGCTGGCTCATTCGGCGCCAATCAGCTGGCCATTGCGCGGCAAGACGGTTTATCTGGTTTTCTAGATGCCCAGGGCCAATGGAAAATTGCCGCGCGTTTTGCCAGGGCGCGCCCTTTCGCCCCTAATGGCCTGGCCGCAGCCAGCTCCGGCCAAGCCCCTGATCAATGGGGCTATATCAACGCCAGCGGCGCCTGGGCCATTCCCGCCAAATTCGACAGCGCGGGCGACTTTGCCGCCAACGGACTGGCTCCTGCCAGCCAGGGCGGCAAATACGGTTTTCTTGACCAACGGGGCAACTGGGCCGTGCCTGCACAGTTTGAACAAGCCCGCCCCTTCGCAGCCAACGGACTGGCGCGCGCCCAGCAAAACGGGAAATGGGGCTATGTGAATGCCTTTGGCCGCTGGGTTATTCCCGTTCACTTTGATGAAGCGGACGATTTTGAAGCCAACGGCCTGGCTGGAGCCAAGCAAAATGGGCTGGCCGGCTATTTGAATGAGCGCGGCGACTGGGCCATTGCCGCGCAATTCACGGAAGTTTCTCCATTTGAAAACCGCCCGTGGGCCAAAGTCATTCAGAGCAAAACGGAATTGCCCGGATTCATTGACGCGCGCGGCCAATGGATTGTCCGGCAAGACAGGGTTTGCGGCCAAACCGTGGTCAAAAATGCTGGCGACGAGATTATCTGGCCCCGCAAATTCAGCGCCGCCTGCGACAAGAAATAATTACTTCGCGCTGGCTATAATTTTCCCCATTTTTTTGCAAGCGGTTTTCAACTGTGCCCGTATCCTCATCCATCCAGAAAATTCTCGCTCTCGTCGCCGATGACCTGCGCCAGGTTGACGCCACCATTGCGCAGCGGCTGGACTCCGGCGTGCCACTGGTTGGCGAAGTGGCGCGCTACATCATCTCTTCCGGCGGCAAACGCTTGCGCCCGGTTCTGCTGCTGCTGGCCTGCGGCGCCCTGGGCTACAAGGGAGAACAACGCTTCAATCTGGCCGCCGTGGTCGAATTCATCCATACGGCCACCCTGCTGCATGACGACGTGGTCGATGAATCCACCCTGCGGCGCGGCCGCAGCACGGCCAACGAGGTTTTTGGCAACCCGGCCAGCGTGCTGGTCGGCGACTTTCTCTACTCGCGCGCCTTCCAGATGATGGTGGACAGCAACAACATGCGCGTGATGCAAATCCTGGCCGATGCCACCAACGTCATCGCCGAAGGCGAAGTGCTTCAGCTCATGAACATTCATAACGCCACGCTCGATGAAGCGGCCTATCTGCACGTCATTCGTTCCAAAACCGCCAAACTGTTTGAAGCCAGCGCCCGCCTGGGCGCCGTGCTCGCCGACAGCGGCGCCGCCATGGAAGCCGCCTGCGTCGAGTACGGCCGATCCCTGGGCACCGCCTTCCAAATCATTGACGACGTACTCGACTATGACGGTGACAGCCATGAGATGGGCAAGAACCTGGGCGACGACCTGCGCGAAGGGAAAGCCACGCTGCCGCTCATCATCGCCATGCAGCGCAGCCGCGCCGAAGAAGCGGCTGTTGTGCGCCGCGCCGTGGAAGAAGGCAGTGCGCAAGACATGGAAGCCATCATCTCCATCGTGCGCCAAAGCGGCGCGCTGCAAGGCGCGCGCGAAGTAGCCGCCCGCCAGGCTGAAAGCGCCATTCGCGCAGCTGCCTTGCTGCCCGCCAATCCTCATAGTCAGTCAATGATAGAATTGGCGACTCAACTTTTGCAGCGGCGGACCTGAAATCTCCTTCAGCCTTCCCGCCCGCATACGGGGTGTAGCTTAGCCTGGTAGAGCGCTACGTTCGGGACGTAGAGGCCGGAGGTTCGAATCCTCTCACCCCGACCAGCTGGTTCAGACAGCAACCTGCTGGAAAACAACACTCCCCCATAGGAAAACGCGTATTGTGTCGATTCATTCACACATTGCGCCGTCTTTTTGATTTACAAAAACTCACCATTCGACGATGATTGACAGATAACTTTAGTCTGCAAATCTTTGGTCACCGATGGCAACCGTTGAATCCCCCGCACAGGCAGCGCCTCTGCCCGGCTTGGCGCACACGCTGGTCATGACTGGCAAGCTCGGCCAGCAAGCCGCTGAAGACCTCTACAAGAAGGCGCAGCAGTCCAACAAAAATTTCATTGCAGAGCTAACTGGCTCCGGCGCTGTTTCCGCCTTTGATCTGGCACACACCATCTCCGCTGCATTCGCGGCGCCGCTCATTGATGCCGCGGCCATTGACCCCAACCGCCTCCCGCAGGATCTGATCGACCGCAAGCTGATCATCAAATACCGCATCCTGCCTCTGAGCAAGAGGGGCAACCGGCTCATCATCGCAACAGCCGACCCTACGGATCACGAAGCCGCTGAAAAAGTCAAGTTCGCCACCCAGATGGGTGTGGAATGGGTCATTGCCGAATATGACAAGCTTTCCCATCTGATCGAGACAGCTACGCGCGGCACAGGCGACGGGATGGATGGCATCAGCGCCGACGACTTCGAATTTGGCGAAGATGCCGCCAGCTCCAGCGAAGCCGAAGAAGATGCCGAACAGGATGACAGCGAAGACACTCCCATTGTTCGCTTCCTGCAAAAAATGCTGGTGGACGCCGTCAGTATGCGCGCCTCTGACTTGCATTTTGAACCCTACGAATTCATGTACCGGGTGCGCTTTCGCATAGATGGCGAATTGCGCGAAATTGCCAGCCCTCCGCCCGGCATCAAGGAAAAGCTGGCTTCCCGCATCAAGGTTATTTCACGTCTCGATATTTCCGAAAAACGCGTGCCGCAGGATGGCCGCATGAAGCTCAAACTGGGGCCCGATCGTGTGATTGATTTCCGCGTGAGCACCTTGCCCACCCTGTTTGGCGAAAAAATCGTGATCCGTATTCTGGATCCAAGCAGCGCCAAGCTGGGAATTGACGCCCTTGGCTACGAACCAGTCGAAAAAGAGCGCTTGATGACAGCCATTGAGCGCCCTTATGGCATGATTCTCGTTACCGGCCCCACCGGCTCCGGCAAAACTGTTTCGCTCTACACTTGTCTCAACTTGCTAAACAAACCGGGGGTCAATATATCCACAGCGGAAGATCCGGCTGAAATCAACTTGCCTGGCATCAACCAGGTCAATATGAATGACAAGGCTGGTCTGACTTTTGCAGTCGCCCTCAGGGCCTTTCTTCGGCAGGATCCGGACATCATCATGGTAGGTGAAATTCGTGATCTAGAAACAGCTGACATTGCCATCAAGGCGGCCCAGACAGGGCATTTAGTATTGTCCACACTGCATACCAACGATGCTCCGACGACGTTGACACGCATGCGAAATATGGGGATTGCCCCATTTAACATCGCATCCAGCGTCATTCTTATCACAGCCCAACGCTTGGCTCGGCGACTTTGCCCAAAATGCAAGGAACCCGCTGATATACCCAATGAAGCTCTCTTAGAGGCCGGGTTTACAGAAGAGGATCTGGATGGAAGCTGGACACCCTACAAACCTGTCGGATGCGACGCATGCAACAATGGTTATAAAGGCCGGGTCGGCATTTATCAGGTCATGCCTATTTCAGAAGAAATACAGCGCATTATTCTCGCCGATGGAAGCGCCTTGGAAATATCCGATCAGGCGCGCACCGAAGGAGTCCGTTCCCTGCGTGAATCTGGACTGCACAAAGTGAAAACAGGCGTCACTTCGCTCGAAGAAGTCTTGGCCGTTACCAACGAATAAACCCTCTCAAAGACCCCAAGGGAGCGCATTGAATATGGCAACAGCAACCTCACGTCCAAACCTAAAATCCGTCAAAGAAGTTATCTTTGAATGGGAAGGCAAAGATCGCAACGGCAAAATTGTCCGGGGCGAGTTGCGAGCCGCCGGTGAACATCAGGTCCAAGCCACCTTGCGCAGGCAAGGCATTTTAGTAACAAAAGTGCGCAAGCGCCGGATGCGATCTGGCAAAAAGATCGCGCCCAAAGACATAGCCATATTCACCCGACAGCTCGCCACCATGATGAAGGCGGGCGTGCCGTTGCTGCAATCCTTTGACATTGTTGGTCGGGGCAGTACCAACCCCAGCGTTGCCAAGCTGCTCAATGACATTCGCACCGATGTGGAATCAGGCTCTTCTTTGTCATCGGCCTTTCGGAAACATCCACTCTATTTCAATACCCTCTACTGCAATTTGGTAGAGGCCGGGGAAGCGGCGGGTATTTTGGAAGATCTTCTGGATCGTCTTGCCATTTACATGGAAAAGACGGAAGCCATTAAATCAAAAATCAAATCAGCATTGATGTATCCGGTTGCCGTTATTGTCGTGGCATTCGTGGTCGTTGCCTTGATCATGATCTTTGTCATCCCGGCATTCAAGAGCGTCTTCGAAAATTTTGGCGCAGATTTGCCAGCGCCAACGCTTTTTGTGATCGCCATGAGCGAATTTTTCGTAAAATACTGGTATATCATATTTATCGGAATATTTGGTGGGGTGTATTTTTTCCTGCAGTCATGGAAGAGAAATGAGAAAATGCAGATGTTCATGGATCGGCTGCTTTTACAAATACCAATTTTTGGCAATCTGATTGAAAAGTCAGTGATTGCGCGCTGGACGCGGACCCTCTCGACCATGTTTGCTGCTGGCGTTCCTCTTGTTGAATCCTTGGATTCAGTTGGTGGCGCGGCAGGTAACTATATTTATAAGTCGGCAACTCAAAAAATCCAACAGGAAGTTTCGACTGGCACCAGCCTGACAAATGCCATGTCCAATGCAAATGTATTCCCGAGCATGGTTATACAAATGACTGCCATTGGCGAAGAATCGGGCTCCATTGACCATATGCTTGGCAAAGCGGCCGACTTCTACGAAGCCGAAGTTGATGAGATGGTTGCCGGACTGTCAAGCCTGATGGAGCCTATCATTATAGTTTTCCTTGGAACCATTATTGGCGGCATTGTTGTCTCAATGTATTTGCCGATCTTCAAGCTGGGTTCTGTTGTCTGAGATATGCACGAAAATACTATAGATGCAATAATCTATCTGATTTTTGGACTTCTGGTTGGCAGCTTTCTCAATGTCGTCATTTATCGCCTGCCTCGAATGATGTATCGATCCTGGCTTCATGAAGCAGGATCGAATATTTCCGGCACTACCGCAGATGAGAAGACCCTATGGGCGCTAACTTTCGGGTCACGGACCGCCTCCCCTGAAAATATGGAAGCGGTTGGACGGCATATCATGCAGGCGGTTGAAGATTTGCCGAGATTCAATCTCATGGTGCCGTCTTCACGATGCCAAAGCTGTGGGCATAAAATTCGCTGGCTCGAGAATATCCCAATATTCAGCTGGATATTCCTGCGCGGCAGATGCTCTGGCTGCAATGCGAGTATCTCATGGCGCTATCCCGCCATCGAACTGGCGACAGGGCTGCTATTTGCATGGTGCGGCTGGCAATGGGGCCTGACAGCTTCTGGAGTGGCATGGGCGGCGTTTTCTGCCTTTCTGATCGCCATGACCATGATTGACTGGGACACGACGCTATTACCTGACGATTTGACCCTGCCTCTGGTTTGGGGCGGTTTACTGGCATCGTTGCTTCATTTGACAGCTGTTCCGCTATCCCATTCCGTAATTGGGGCGATGGCGGGTTACCTCTTTTTGTGGTCCATTTATTGGGCATTCAGGTTGCTTACGGGAAAAGAGGGCATGGGTTATGGCGATTTCAAGCTTTTCGCAGCTTTGGGGGCTTGGTTTGGCTGGAATGCATTGATACCGATTATTCTGATGGCTTCTGTCATTGGCGCGCTTGCTGGAATTGGCATGAAGTTCTGCAATAATCTTAGAGAAGGACATTATGTGCCCTTTGGGCCTTTTCTGGCGCTGGCTGGATTGACCGCCATGATTTTCAGCCCCACCAGCATTTTGCGCGCCATCGGGCTGGGCGCCTGAAGCTTTTTATCCTATCTTCCCGTGTTTCGGTTGGGATTGACTGGCGGCATAGGCAGCGGCAAAACCACTGTCGCGCAGATGCTTGCCGCACGTGGCGCAGCCGTCATTGACGCCGATGCCATTTCACGTGCGTTAACCGCCTCTCATGGTGCAGCGCTTCCAGCTATTGCCGCTCAATTTGGAACTCATGTCATTGGCCCGGATGGCGCGCTGAACCGTAGCGCAATGCGGCAAATGATTTTTGCTGATCCGGCTGCAAGGCAGCGCCTGGAAGCCATCCTTCACCCGCTGGTTGAACAGGCACTGGAAGAGCAGACACGTGAGGCGGCCATGCGCAGCGTGCGCTGCGTTGTGTTTGATGTTCCGCTGCTGATTGAGAATTTCGCGCGCTGGCAATCTCGCATTGACGCGCTGCTGGTCGTTGATTGTCCGGAAGAAGTGCAAATTACCCGCGTCGTGGCCCGTAGCCAACTTTCCCGCGAAGAAGTGATGCACATTCTGTCTGCGCAAGCCAGCCGGGCGCAGCGGCTAGCTATGGCCAACTTTGTGATTACCAATGATGCTGGCACAACGCTGCAAGCGTTGGAGAAGCAGCTTGAAGCACTTCTTCCCCGCTTCGGACTATGATGCGCCCCTTTGCCAGCCCGTGCCCGCTTTCGCGTGATCCTGTACGAATACCCCTTTAACGAGCGCATCCGCACTTACTTGCGACTGGAGCACCTTCTTCATCGCCTGAGCAGTTTGCTAGCCCATACGGCAGCCTTGGATCACCATTTTGCGCTGGTCACCTTGTTTGAAATCATGGACATGGCCGGCCGGATCGACATCAAGACTGATGTGCTGAAAGATCTGGAAAACCACAAAGCCTATCTGTCCGCCCAACGCGGCAACCCAGCTATCGCCCAAGAGGCGCTGGAAGCCTTTGCCGGTTATGTGGAAAACGCTTTTTCCGCTCTCAAGCGCCAGCACGGCAAACCCTGCAGCCAACTGACGGAAGATGACTGGCTGATGAGTGTTCGCAGCCGCATTTTCATACCGGGCGGCACCTGCTCCTTTGACTTGCCTGCATATCACGCTTGGCAAGAAGGCCATGCTGACGCCCGCCTGGCTGATCTGAGCCGCTGGACTTCGCACTTGCAGCCGCTGGCCAATGCTCTGGCGCTTCTTTTGCATATGTTGCGCGACTCTGGCACGCCGCAAATGGCGCAAGCGCAGCAAGGCCAGTTCCAGCATGCGCTGCCTCAGGGCCGCCAGGTGCAGCTCATACGGCTGTCTCTTCCCAAGAAAACGAATGTCGTTCCCAAAATCAGCGGCAACCGGCTGCTGATATCCATACAGTTCATGCAGCAGCTAGCCGGGAACAAAAGCGCGCCCGTGGCTGATGATGTGGCGTTCGAGCTGGCGCTTTGCTCATGACTGAAGCCCAGCCGCCTGTCCCACGCCACGTCAAGTGTCCCTCTTGCGGCCGCCCTAGCTTGTACGCGCCTGAAAACCGCTTTCGCCCCTTCTGTAGCGAACGGTGCAAACTGCACGATCTGGGCGCATGGGCCAATGAAAGCTTCCGTCTGGCTTCCCCTGAAGACCCGGACCTTGATGCGGGCAGCGCAAGCTAAAATGCCCGGTTTTCCTTGCGCCCGGAACTCCTTTCTGGCCCGCTCTTTCGGAATGGCGCTTTCCTGAGCGCGCATCCTGCCAAATCACCTTTGCAACCCGGAACAAATATGGCTGCCAACATCGAAACCCTTGAAAAGCTGGAGCGCAAAATGACGCTCACCTTGCCTGCGGACTCCATCCGCAGCGAAGTCGAAGCCCGCTTGCGCAAACTCGCCCGCACGGTGCGCATGGATGGCTTCCGCCCTGGCAAAGTCCCGCTGAACATCGTTGCCCAGCGCTATGGCTATTCCGTGCAGTACGAAGTGGTCAATGACAAGGTTGGCGAGGCTTTTTTCAAGGAAGCCGCTGATGCCAAGCTGCGCGTGGCAGGCCAGCCCACCATCACTGAAAAAAGCGACGCGCCTGAAGGCCAGCTGGTTTTCGATGCCGTGTTCGAGGTTTTTCCCGAAATCAACTTGGGCGATTTGTCTGCCGTTGAGGTCGAGAAACTGTCTGCCGAGGTCAGCGAAGACGCCATTGACCGCACCATCGACATTCTTCGCAAGCAGCGCTGCACATTCGCGCAGCGCGCCAAAGGCAGCCCTGCTGAAGAAGGCGACCGCGTCACTATCGACTTTTCCGGCAAGCTCGACGGCGAGCCGTTTGAAGGCGGCAAGGCCGATGACTTCGTCTTCATCCTTGGCGAAGGCCAGATGCTCAAAGAGTTTGAAGATGCCGTGCGCGGCATGAAAACGGGAGAAAGCAAGACTTTCCCGCTCTCTTTCCCCGAAAACTATCACGGCAAGGAAGTGGCGGGCAAAACGGCTGACTTCCTCGTCACGCTCAAGAACATTGAAGCCGCCCATTTGCCCGAGCTGAATGAAGCCTTCATCAAATCCCTGGGCGTGGCCGACCCCACCATTGAGGGCTTGCGCGCCGATGTGCGCAAGAACCTGGAGCGCGAAGTCAAATTCCGTGTGGCCGCCCGCAACAAGCAAGCCGCGCTGGATGCGGTCACAGCCAAAACCGAATTTGACGTGCCCAAGGCCAGCGTGCAGGCCGAAGTGGCCCGCATGAGCGAAAACGCCCGCGCCGACCTGAAAGCCCGTGGCATCAAGGATGCCGACAAGGTTGATCTGCCGGAAGACCTTTTCCGCTCCAATGCCGAGCGCCGCGTACGTCTGGGCCTGGTGCTGGCCGAGCTGGTCAATGCCCACAAGCTTCAGGCCACGCCAGAGCAAATCAAGGCGCAGGTCAAGGAACTGGCGGCCAGCTATGAGCGCCCCGCTGAAGTGGAGCGCTGGTACTTCCAGGACGCCAACCGCCTGTCCAATGTTGAAGCCATGGTGCTGGAAGCCAACGTGGCGGACTACGTCTTCAGCCATGCCAAAGTCACCGAAAAAACCCTCAGCTTTGATGAGCTGATGAGCGCTGCCGCTGCGCCAGCCGCCGCCTGAGCTGAACACACAGGCGCAGCCCATTCGCACCCAAGGGGGCTTGAGCCGCACAGGCCAAGCCCCATTTTTCCGCCGGTCACTTCTTGAGGAGAACACGCATGCACATCCAGGAACCTGCCAGCAATCTCGGCCTTATCCCCATGGTCATCGAGCAATCGGGCCGGGGCGAGCGCTCCTTTGACATCTATTCGCGCCTGCTCAAAGAGCGCGTCATCTTCCTCGTGGGCGAAGTCAATGACCAGAGCGCCAATCTCGTCGTGGCCCAGCTGCTGTTTCTCGAAAGCGAAAACCCCGACAAGGACATTTCCTTCTACATCAACTCCCCCGGCGGCAGCGTCACGGCGGGCCTGTCCATTTACGACACCATGCAGTTCATCAAGCCTGATGTTTCCACCATGTGCCTGGGCTTTGCCGCCAGCATGGGCGCGTTTCTTCTGGCCGCAGGCGCCAAGGGCAAACGCTACAGCCTACCCAACAGCAAAATCATGATTCACCAGGTGCTCGGCGGCGCGCGCGGCCAGGCCACCGACATCGAAATCCAGGCGCGCGATCTGCTGCGCACCAAGGAACAGATGAACCGCATCCTGGCCGAGCGCACCGGCCAGCCCTATGAAAAAGTCGTGCACGACACCGAGCGCGACTACTACATGACCGCGCCCGAGGCCAAGGATTACGGCCTGATTGACAGCGTCGTCGAAAAGCGCGCCTGAGAACCCGCTCAAAGTCTGCCCGTGGGTGCAACAAGCGCGGCTCCGGGCGTTCGCAGGCATTGCAAATCTTCGATGGGCAGCAAGTAGCCGCAAAGCCCATCTGCGGTCTGCGTCTTGCCGCCCATCCCGATCCGCACTTTTGCCCTTTCACAGCCAAACCCTGAACAGGTTCTGGACGCCCTATGAAAACCACTGCTTTCTTTCTTCTGACGCTGGCCTGCCTGGCCCCGGGCGGGGCCTGGGCCATCAACAAATGCACGGACGCCGCAGGCAAAGTGAGCTATCAGGAGCAGCCCTGCCCTGCCAGCGCCCGGCAAAGCGCCGTGGCAAGCCCGCGCTCGCCAGCCGCGCCGCCGTCTGCCGCCCAGCAGCCTGGCAGAGGCGCTGCCGCGCAAGCCGGCGGCGGCCCTGCGGCGGGCGATGCCAGCGCTGACGAAGCCATCCTGCGCCTCGTGGCCACTGACTCCCTTGTTGAAAGCTGCAAGCACCTGCCAGACTTCAACGAGCAGGGCATGCCCCTGTATCAGAAATGGCGGCAAAACAGGCGGCAGGCCTACGCCCAATACGAAAACAGCGGCCGCTACGCCGAGCTGATGGCCCGCGCCACGGAGCAAGCCAGGCTCACCCGCCAGGCTGCCCCGCAACAGATGAACGCTTTTTGCAGCGGCCCGGCCCTCCAGGCCCTCCGGCAGCAGGCGGTCCAATGATGCATTCACTATCAAAACAATAGCTGCCTGCGCTGATTCCACGGGGGCTTGAGGCCGATTGCACGCTTGCGAAGCAGGCCCGGCCCCGTCCAGGAACCCTCCCCGAAGGCGCGTCTTTTCCGTTTCCGCAAGCTCCTTGCATTTCCGCGCTGCCGCTGCCCGCTTTTCTGATCCCTGATCCGCACGCTCCTTCCAGCTCATGCGCTACCGCCCCGAACCCGCTCCCGCCGACGCCCCCGCGCCTTCCGGCACGGGCGTTCTGCTGTGCAACCTGGGCACGCCTGAAGCGCCCACAACGCCGGCTGTGCGGCGGTATCTGGCGCAGTTCCTGGGCGACCCGCGCATCGTGGAAGCGCCGCGCGCGCTGTGGCTGCCCGTGCTGCATGGCTGGGTGCTGCGCACGCGCCCGGCGCGCTCTGCGGCCAAGTACCGCACCGTCTGGACTGAGCAAGGCTCGCCCCTGCTGGCCTGGTCAAAAAAGCAGGCCAGCCTGCTGCGCGGCTACCTGCACGAAGCAGGTTTGCGCGTAGCCGTGCGTCATGCCATGTGCTACGGGCAGCCCGCCATTGCGCAGGAGCTGGACGCGCTCAAGGCGCAGGGCTGCGCACGCATACTGGTGCTGCCGCTGTACCCGCAGTATTCAGCCACCACCACGGCCAGCGTGCATGACGCCGTATTCGCCTGGGGCCGCACCGTGCGCAGCCTGCCCGAGCTGCGGCTGGCCGGGGCCTTTCACGCCCATGCGGGCTATGTGGCGGCGCTGGCCGGGCGCATCCGCCAGCACTGGCAGGCGCATGGGCGGCCTGATGTGCTGTTGCTCAGCTTTCACGGCCTGCCGCAACGCATGGCCGACCTGGGCGACCCCTACCCGCAGCAGTGCCATGAAACCGCGCGGCTGCTGGCGCAGGCGCTGGGGCTGCGCGAAGGGCAATACGTGACCACCTTCCAGTCCCGCTTTGGCCGCGCCAAATGGCTGCAGCCCTACACGGCGCCCACGCTGGCGCGCCTGGGCCAAACCGGCACGGGCCGTGTGGACGTGGCCTGCCCCGGCTTCGTGAGCGACTGCCTGGAAACCCTGGAAGAAATCGCCGAAGACGCACGCGGCGCTTTCCTGCACGCAGGCGGGCGCGAATTCCACTACATCCCGGCGCTCAATGATGACCCGGACTGGATCCGCGCCCTCGTGTCCCTGGTGCAGCAACACCTCCAGGGCTGGCCAGCCGCGTAGCGCGCCAGGCAGGCCCGCGCCCGCTTCCGGCCCGCGAAGATTTGCAAGGCCGCAAACCGTCCGGGTTCGCCCTTTCAGCGGCCAACCGCCTGTGAACAGGGCCGCGCAAGGCTCTCGTGCTCCGTCCCCGCTCACGCCCGTTCACAGACTGGAAAAAATGCCCCGAGCGGAAAAGACGCAGGCAACCCATGCGCAGGATATGAATGCGCCGAGCTATCCGCTCCTGTATCAATAGCATGATGTCCTGGTAGAAACTGCGCGGGATGGCATTTCATGCCCCTTTAATTTGCTCCTGTTTCTGATGCAAACAGACAGCGCCATCCCGCCCATGAGCAGTGCCATGAGCGCCAGCGGGCCATGGGCGCGCCCCAAGGCCGTGGCCGCCGCAAACCTGAAAGCGGGCATGACCAGCGGCGGCGCCGCTCCGTCCGGGAAGCTGGCGAAACTGCAACCGTTTCCTACAATTTGGGCATGACCGCCCCCGCTCCTGCGCCTGTTTCATCTCTTGCCGCGCCCGCGCCGCGCCTGGCAGGCGTTCAGCAAATGCTGCTGTGGGCGGTGGCCGTGCTGGCGCTCACATCCAGCGCGCTGCTATGGCAAAAGCTGGCGCACACGCAAGAGCAGCTGGCCCGTCAAAGCGCTGCCAGCGGCGCCAAGGCAGACGAGGCGCAGGCGCAGGCCCGGCAGGCCCAGGGCATGGCGCAAACCGCCAAGGCCCGGCTGGCAGTCGCCGAAGGCAGCCTGGACGAGCTGCTGTCCTGGCAGCGGCAGACAGACGAGCTGCTGCAAACCGCCGTGCGCGCCCGCGATGACAGCCTGGTGACCGACCTGGCCGCCATGCTGGAGGCCGCGCAAATCCAGGCACGCCTCTCGGGCGACGTAACGCCCCTGCAAACGGCGCTGCATCTGGTGCAAGAGCGCATCAGCCAGGCCGCCAATCCACGCCTGGCCGCCGCCGCGCGCGCCGCGCGGCAAGACCTGGAGCGCGCGCAGTCGGCAGACGTGCCCGACATCGCCAGCCTGCTGACGCAACTGGATGCGCTGTGGGGGCAGGTAGACGCCATTCCCGCCGCCAATGACGCAGCGGACGCTTCCGATACGCAGGAGCCGCCGGAAGCCGCCCCCGCCCCGTGGTGGCAGCGCGCGTGGCGCGAAGCTTGGTCTGGCGCCGGGCGGCTGGTGCGCGTGAGCCGCATCGACCGGCCCGACGCCAGCATGATGACGCCACAGCAAGCGTTTTTCGTGCGCCAGCACGTAAAGCTGCGCCTGCAAGGCGCACGCCTGGCCTTGTTGTCCGGGCGGCGCGATGCCGCGCAGGCCGACCTGGCCCGCGCCGAACAGATGCTGGGCGAGCTATTCGCGCCGCAGGCGCAGGCCACGCGCGACGCGCTGGCGCGCCTGCGGCAAGCGCAGGCAGCCCTGCAAGGCGCGCCCATGCCCAGCGCCAGCGCCACGCTGGCGGCGCTGGCTGACGCGGCCAGCGCCAGCTCCGAGGCCATCAGCGCCGCCAATGCGGCAGATGCCGACACAAACGGCAGCGCCGAAGCCAACGCCACGCCTGACACGCAGGGCCAGCCCCACACGCGCCCGGCCGCCCATGAAGACGCCCGCACCGGAGAGTTCTGAAGTGAACAACGCCCTCATGCGCGCCGTGCTGTGGTTTCTGGGCCTGTTCGCCTGCGCCGTGGCGCTGGCGCTGCTCATGGGCGGCAACCTGGGCACGGTCACGCTGTTTTGGCCGCCCTGGCGGGTGGACGTATCTGCCAACCTGGCGCTGCTGTTGCTGCTGGCGGCGGCGCTGCTGCTGCACGCGGGCCGCCTGGCGCTGCGCAAGGCATGGCGGCCTGCCGCTGCGCTGGCCCGGTTTGCCAGATTCGGGCGGCGCGCGCCTGCCCGCCTGCCCGAAGCCTGCCTAGCCGAAGCCTGGGCGCACCGTCTGGCTGGCCGCACGGCGCAAGCCCGGCAAGCCGCCGCCGCCGCACTGGCCGCCGCTGGCGCGCAGGATTGGGCCTTGCAAGCGCAGGCGCACTTGATGGCCGCCGCCTGCGAGACTGGCCCCGCCCGGCAGCGGCACTGGCGGCAGGCCCAGGCGGCGCTGACGCAGTTGGAGCCATTGGCCCCATCTACCGCTGAGCCAGCCGCATCTGCCGATAGCGCAGCCGACACCGTGCCTGCTGGCCGCCGCGTGCTGGCGGCCAGCGGCCAGGCCGCCATCCGGCAGGAGCCCGGCGGTGGGCAAGAGCCTGCCAGGACGCCTCAAAAACAGGAGCAAATATAAAGGGGCAAAAATACGAATCTGCGCAATATCCAGCTATTGATAATGCGTGGAACAGTGTTTTATTGCCCCTCAAATTTGCTCCTGTTTCTGGGAGACTGCCCAGAGTTTGGCCATGAGGGGGAAAGAGCGGATTGGAGCGGCTGCAAGGCGTAAGCCGCGAACAGGCAGTGCTGTCTGACAAAGCGTTTGCAACGTCATAAACCGCCCAAGTCCGCGCTTTTAGCTCTTACGGACCAACTTCAAACAGACGGGCGGCGGCTGCCGTGACGCTGGAGCACCATCTGTTTATGGATTTCGCGTTGTTTATTATGATTTGGCGCATGCATGCCTGTGAACTACGCTTTTTTCTGGATTTGACGCTTGGGTGAAAAAAATCAGCCAAGATTAATTTTTCACTCAACGGGCCTTGGGCCTGTTTCCGCTTTGTAATTCTGCATCTTTGAATTCGTATATTTGATGCAGCATCTCATTATTCCAGGGGCTGGATATAAACAAAGCCGCGCTGCGCCAGAAAGCGGCTGCGCGCGGGCGGCTTTGTTACTGCGCTCCGGTTTCGTCCATTTCTTTTCGCATGGCCTTGGCGCGCTCGCGCAGGGCGTATTGGCTGGCAAACAAAAAGGGCCGGGAAGGCCCTTTTTATTATTACCTTGAATAACCGCCGCGCAGCTTTATTGGCTTTGCGCTGATCCTGGCGCGTTTTGTGCGGACGGGGCGGCAAATGGCGTTATCACTTTTGTGCCGGGCTGGCCACGCCTTTTTCGTCGGCGGCCTCAATGGCTTCGGTGGTGTCCAAAATCATGGACAGCTCGCCCTTCTTGCGGCTGGCGGCATTCTGACGCTCAATCAGGAAATACAGCACCAGCCCGGCCACGATGGCGTAAATGGTGGCTTTGGTATCGGGCATGGCCAGCGTGACGGCCACAATGCCTGCCACACCGCGTTCGGCGGAGTCTTTCAGCTCTTCCATGCCCACCATGATGCAGATATAGGCCGTGAGAATCAGCGACAGCGACAGCGCCAACGGCAGCACGGGTTTGAACATCGAGACCAGCGGCAGCACAAACAGCGCCAGAAAGCCCGAAATCCAGAATGCACCCTGCCCGCCGTAGAGGGTATCCATGGACTTGCGGCCCAGCGCATAGCGTTCTGCAATGACGGCCTGCACGGGCGTCCACAGCGGTCCGGCCAGGCCGGGCCAAGGGGCCAGCACGGCATGCAGCGCATTGCGAATGGCCGTGACCAGGTGCGCGCGAGTCACGTTGTTTTCGATCACTTCATCGGGGCGCTGGTGATCGGCGCGCTTGACAAGCGTAAAGCCCACCAGAATATCGCCAAAGGCAATCACGTAGGCAATCACCGCCGTGGGCGCAGCCAGCAGAAACATGTTCCAGTCAGGCCAGCCCACGTTAAAGGCCAAATGGCTGAACAGCAAACCGAAATCGGGTTTGGTAATACCCCATTGAATATCGGGCAGCGGAAATTCGCCAATCACCCAGCCAATCAGCATGGCAACCACAATGCCGGGCACCATGCCGAAATTGGAAATGATTTTGGCCGCCCGGCTGCGCAGCACCACGCTTTTGAATGAGAGCGAAAAAAGAATATAGGCGGCGATCATCGCGCCCATCAAAATGGAAAAGGGTGCGTTCGAAACGCGGCCGCCCGCTTTCAGCTCCCCCATCATGGCGGCAATGCCTGCGCCGATGATGATGCCGCATTTGAGCGAATTGGGAATCAGCGTGACCAGCTTGTCGCCCAGGCCCGTGATGCCAAGCACCAGGAAAATGACGCAAACCTCGATTTGCAGCGCCACCATTGCCTTGACGGCTTCCGGCCCCGGCTCGAAATTCTGCAAATACAGCAGCACCACCGGAATGGCCGGCGTAATCCAGCCCGGCACCAGCGGCACGCCCATCAGCGCAGGCAGCATGAAGCCAATGCCGCAAATCACCACGCCCGCCAGCGCAGCTTCGTACGGCAGCCCCAGATATTGCTGAAGCAAGGGAATCATGCCCAGGCTGACCACGAACATCAGAAAAGCCTGAATCATTTCCGGAAATTCCCACCGGTAATGAATGAAAGGCAGCCTCAATTTGAATGGCCCCAAGGGCCAGAAAGGGTGTTCCTGGCCGTATTCACGCTGCATTGGCATGTATGTCTCCTTTGTTTGTGTGGATATGCGTTCTGCGCGGGCCAGCGGGAAATGCCGCCGAAAGTGGCAAATTTCCCCCTGAATTTCCGCGCGCCGCTGTTTTCACGGCGGGCGCGACTGTAGCGGCTGGCGCACATCACCAGCATCAGGTTTTCCCCAATATCGCCATGCAACGCGGCGCGTATTTTTCCAAGTCCTTCAACCAAGCTAGATCATGGGTGCTGCGGTGCCCGCAGCAACCCTGACAGCCTCAAAAACAGGATCAAACCCAATTGAATAAAACCTGTTCTGCGCTATTTCCACCAAGACATCAACTCTGCATTCAAGATGCGGTTACAGCCTTTTTTCTCTTGCGCTACGCAGGTTGTTTTTAGCTCCGCTTGGGCGCTTTGTTCCTTGGAAACGTCGAACAAGGGAAAACAGGCTGGAACCCTGCTTGGTTCTACGTCTCCTCACAGCCAAGCCATAAATAGGTTTCAGGGAGCAGAACACCTCAAAAAAGAGAGCAAATTTGGGCGACCCAAAAAACGGTCCTGCGCAGTTTTCACTAGGACATCATGCTATTGATAGAGGAGCAAAAATAGCTCTGTCTGATACCCGTCCGCAGGTGCAAAAAGCAGCCCCGCCAGCCTGCGGCGCCGTAAAGCGCTAGCCAGTCAGCCAGCCCGTCTGTGGCTGGTGGCTGGTGCCTGCCGCCCAAGTTCATCTGTTCTTTCGCCCTCATGGCCGGACTCTGAACAGGTTCTAAAGATCCCGGCCTGCAACAAAAGTGAATTGAGCACGCGGGATTACAGCGCCGCATAAAAGGGCATCAAAGCATCTTGATGATTCAGTGGCGTATGAACCGCCTCATGGCGGGCATGGGACATCTATAAAACGCAGGGCAGCAAAAAATGTCTCGCGCAATAAAAAAGGGCCTTCACGGCCCTTTTTTATTTGTCTTGTGATTTATCTTTTTGCGGCGTTTTGTCTTGCCGCTGCTCTGTTTTGTCGCCAGCTGGCTTGGGCGCGGGCTTGCTGGAAATTCGCTCGGCCACCTTGTCCGCGCCGTCCTGACGGTCTGCGGCCACTTTGCGTTCGGTCAGCGTTTTGCTTACTTTCACGGGCTTGCCCTTGAGCTTGGCCAGGGCCTGCTGCAAGGGGAAATCTTTTTCGCTGCCGTAGTCGGGCGGGCGGCGCTGGCTGGCGGGTTTTTTGGATTCGGCTTCCAGGCGCTTGATGGCTTCTTCGCGCTCTTTTTCCAGCTCTTTTTCAAGGGCGGGGTCTTTTTTCGCTTCGCTTGCGCCGCTGAGGTGTTTTTCCAGGTCGGCTTCGCGCACGTGCAGCGAGGCGTAGGGGCTGCCTTCCGCAGTGTCATCGACCATGATGTCGGGCACGATGCCTCGCGCCTGGATGGAGGTGCCTTTGGGCGTGTAGTAGCGGGCGGTGGTGATTTTCAGGCCGGTGTCAGGGCCGAGCGGGCGCACGGTTTGCACGGAGCCTTTGCCAAAGGTTTGGCTGCCCATGATGGTGGCGCGCTTGTGGTCTTGCAGTGCGCCAGCGACGATTTCGCTGGCGGAGGCCGAGCCTTCATTGACGAGCACGACAAGCGGCACTTTCTTGAGCGCGGCAGGCAGGCGGGCCAGCGGGTCGGAGCCGGGGCGGCGCATGTAGTCGCTGGGCGAGGCGCGGAAGGTGGCCTTGCTTTCTGCGATTTGGCCGTTGGTGGTGACCACGGTGACGTCTTTGGGCAGGAAGGCGGCAGAGATGGCTACGGCCGCGTCCAGCAGGCCGCCGGGGTCGTTGCGCAAATCGAGCACCAGGCCCTTGATGTGGGGGTCTTTTTCGTACAGATCGCTGACTTTGCGCACGAAGTCTTCCACCGTGCGTTCCTGAAACTGCGAGAGGCGCACCCAGGCGTAGCCCGGCTCGACCATTTTGGTTTTGACCGATTGCGTGCGGATTTCGGCGCGGGTGATGGTGACGGGGAAGGTGCGGTTTTCGTCCTTGCGGAAGATGGTGAGGGTGACTTTGGTGTTCGGCTCGCCGCGCATGCGCTTGACGGCGTCGCTCAATGAGAGGCCGCGCACGGCGGTGTCGTCAATCTTGGTGATGAGATCGCCCGGCAGCAGGCCGGCGCGGTAGGCGGGGCTGTCTTCTATGGGCGAGACGATGCGGATCAGCCCGTCTTCCTGCGTGATTTCAATGCCCAGGCCGACGAAGCGGCCGCTGGAGCCTTCGCGAAATTCCTGATAGGTCTTTTTGTCGAGGTATTGCGAGTGCGGGTCGAGGCTGGAAACCATGCCGGCGATGGCGTCGGTGATGAGTTTTTTCTCGTCCACCGGCTCGACATAGTCGTTTTTGATCATGCCGAAGACGGCGGCGAATTGCTCCAGCTCGTGCAGGGGCAGCGGGGCGAGGTTGCTATTGCGGGCCGCAGATTGCAGCGAGGCCGTGCCAAGCGCGCCAGCCAGCGCGCCCGCGCACAGCCAGCCCGCGATTTTGAGTTTCTGGCTCATGGGGGTGTCGGGTTTTCAGGTGGGGAAAAGGGAAAAGGCGTGCAAACGGGTTCCCGCAGCAGGTTCTCAGGCCTTGCCCTGGCTGGCGACGGCGGCTGCGGCCTGTTCGGCAGCCTGCGCGTCGCCCAGGTAATAGTGGCTCAGGGGTTTGAGATCGTCATCCAGCTCATAGACGAGGGGAATGCCGTTGGGAATGTTGAGGGCGACAATGCCCGCGTCCGAAATGCCATCCAGGTGTTTGACGAGGGCGCGAATGGAATTGCCATGCGCTGAAACCAGCAGGCGCTGGCCCTGGCGGATGCGCGGGGCCAGCTCGCCTTCCCAGTAGGGCAGCACGCGGGCCACGGTGTCTTTCAGGCATTCGGTCAGCGGCACTTCGCCGGGTTGCAAGGCGGCGTAGCGCGCATCGCTGCCTTCGCGGTGCGGGTCATCTTCGCGCATGGCGGGCGGGGGCACGTCGTAGCTGCGGCGCCAGATCAGAACCTGTTCGTCGCCGTATTGGCGGGCCATGTCAGCCTTGTTCAGCCCCTGCAAGGCGCCGTAGTGGCGCTCATTGAGCCGCCAGCTCTTGATCACAGGCAGCCACTGGCGGTCCATGGCGTCCAGACAGTGCCAGAGGGTGTGGATGGCGCGCTTGAGCACGCTGGTGCAGGCCAGGTCGAACTCGTAGCCTTCCTCCTTGAGCAGGCGGCCCGCTTGCCGGGCCTGTTCGATGCCCTTGGGCGTGAGGTCCACGTCCGTCCAGCCGGTGAAGCGGTTTTCGAGATTCCAGGTGGATTCGCCGTGGCGTATCAGAACGAGCTTGTGCATTGCAATGGCCGGCTGGGCGGCAGGAAATGGGAAAGGGCTGAAAGAAAAAAGGCGGCATTTTAGAATCGCCCGCTTTTCCTCCGCCCCTCGCAGCCCCCTTCGGGCTTTCATTTTTTTGCCCGGAAGCGGCCTTTTTGCACAGAGCCGCCCGGAACAGGAACACAAAGTGGACTTCATTCTTGCCAACTGGCTGCTGATACTGGTGGCGCTCGTTTCCGGCGCCATGCTGTTTGTTCCGGCGCTGTCGGGCCAGCCGGGCGCCGCCACCGTCACGCCCGCCGAGGCGGTGCATTTGATGAACCGTGAAAAGGCCGCCGTCATTGACGTGCGCGAAGCTGCCGAATTCGCCACAGGTCACATTGCCAACGCGCGCCACGTGCCGCTGGCCGAGCTGGCCGAGAAGCTGCCCGCCGCCGTGAAGAACAAAACCCTGCCCCTGGTGCTGTGCTGCGCCAGCGGCCGCCGCTCCGCCGCCGCCGTGGCCGTAGCCAAAAAGCTGGGTCATGAAAAAGCCGTTTCGCTCGCAGGCGGCCTGAAAGCCTGGCGCGAAGCGGGCCTGCCCGTCGAGAAAAGCTGAAAAACACTTCCCGGAACCACCCGCCCCACGAGAGAACGCCTCATGCAACACGTCAAGATCTACACCACCGGCACCTGCCCCTACTGCATTCGCGCCAAGCAGCTGCTGGCCGAGCGCGGCGTGACGCAGCTGGAAGAAATCCGCGTGGACCTGGCCCCCGAGCGCCGCACTGAAATGGCTGAAATCACGGGCCGGCGCACCGTGCCGCAAATCTTCATCGGCGGCACGCACGTAGGCGGCTGCGACGACCTGATGGCCCTGGACGCGCGCGGCGGCCTCACGCCGCTGCTGCAAGGCGACTGAGAGCCTGTTTCCCAAAGCCTGACCATGCGCCGAGTGCAGGCAATCTTCACGAATGCTTCAGTTGAAGAGGGCAGTGACCTTGTAGTTCTTACCCAGTCTTCTCGCTTGACTTAGCCAGGCACAAGTCCTCACCTCAATCCAGCGTTTGGGGCTTTAGCAGTGCTTGATCACCTGCATGTTCCAGCCAAACATGCTCTGCGCCCAGTTGAATTGACTACCCGTGTAGCCGCGCTGCCCCTTTTGAGACGGTCTTGACCGATTGGGAGTCAAGGGTGGTCACGCTGGGCCTGGTCCGTCTGCACGCCCGAAAACGTCCTCTCTTGTTCATTTCAGCAAAGTGTTTGGACAGCACTTGCCACTGCGCGCCGGTTTATATCGCTTGGACACATGGGAGATTTTGCTGTCAGCTGGGGATTTGAAGACAGGCTTTTAAACAGGATTGGGCGGATCGGAAAAACGGCGCAGCCATTGCTGCCATGCCGCGCCCAGCGCCCGGACGAAGCGGGTGTGGCGATAGCGCCAGAGCAGCCACAACGCGCCGATCAGCAGCCCGGCCAGCGCTCCGGGCCAGTCAAACAGTATGCCCAGCAGCAGGCTCAGCAAGGCCGACAGAAAAACAATGACGCCCCAATGCCGGAGTTGCTGCGGTTTTTTCCGCTGCTCCAATATGGCACTCAGCAAGCCGCCGCCGGGCACGAAAAGCAGCCCGATGTTCAGCAGGAATTTCAACACCAGCCAGATGAATTCAAGAAAAAGGCCCGCGAACGTGAATGCCGTTGCCAGCCAGACGTGGCGTTGCCGCCGGGAAGGCAGCTTGCGCAAGGCGGCAAGCGCGGGCGGTTTCGGTCTGTTTTTTTTCTGCTGGGCCGTTTTCTGCGGGGATGTTTGGGCTTGGATGAGAACCGGCGGCGAAAACGGGGCGGGCTTGACCAGTGCGGCGGGCGCGGTCAGCCGCTGCACATAGGCCGCGAAGTCGCCGTTGGGCGGGGTGTCCCAGTTGGGGCCTTCCAGGTGGCCTGTTTCAGGTTTCATGGCTGTTTTGATCCGACTCTTGTTCGTCAAAAGAAGGCGGCGCGGGCCATAGCTGCACGGTCAGAAAGATCAGAAAAGCCGCCAGCAAGCTCACGATCCGGCCAATGCCGCTGCCGCCTGAGTTGAGAAACAAAAGCACGCAGACGCCCAGAAAAATCAGCACGGTGTGCCATATCCACTTGAAAAAGCCCCCAATGATTTGGAGCAGCTTTGCGGCAGGCGTCAGGCCTTGCTGGTTTGGTTCGCGCCATTCGTTGGGTTCCTTTTCATTTGGCCTCATGGTTTTTTTCTGATTGATGAAGCCGGCTGCCAGTGTGCGCTTTCAAGCCGGATTGCCGGGCGTTCGGGGCGGGCGTTTTGGGGTTGCGCCCTGCTTTTCGTCTGCGTCGCCCGGCTTCTTTTCAGCAGGCGGCCCAAGAAAAGCAAGCAGGGCGACCAGCAGCCCCAGCGGCCCGAAAGCAAGAGCCAGCAGGCATGCGATGAAGATCAGCACGTTCTCGAGCATCCATTTGCAAAACGTCCAGATCAGTCTCCAGACCAGACAACACAGCCGTTTGCCCAAAGACAGCAGCTCATCGGCTGCGTCAGGCTCTTGCGTGGGGTTGGGCTTCATGGCTCTCTCCGGTTGGCGTGAAAGTCTTTTTTACTCCCTTTTCAGAAGCAAATTCAAGACCAAGAAAACGCCTCTATCGCATGGATTCATGGGGCCTATTGCTATTGAACCCATAGCGAAATGGCTGGCTTCGGAAGCGGTTCAGCGCCGGGGCAGGCGACGGGCGATTTCGTCCACCAGCAGGCGGGCCAGCTGGCGCTTGCTGGCCGGTTGCAGCCCGGCGGGCAGTTCGGTGACGCCCGCTTCGTCAATCAGCAAGAGCGCGTTGTCATCGCGCCCGAAAGTGGCGGGGCCGATGTTGCCCGCCAGCAGCGGCACGCCTTTGCGCTGGCGCTTGGCTTGTGCGTGCGCCAGCAGGTTTTCGCTTTCGGCGGCAAAGCCCACGCAATATAGCTGCCCGGCTTGCGCGCGCGGGCTGCGGGCGGCGGCGGCCAGCAAATCAGGGTTTTCCACAAAGCGCAGGGGCGGCGGCAGGCCGCTGCCGTCTTTTTTCATCTTCTGCGCGGCCACTTCGGCGGCGCGCCAGTCGGCCACGGCGGCGGCGGCAATCAGCACATCGGCTCCTTGCAGCGCGGGCTGCAAGGCGGCTTGCATTTGCAGGGCCGATTCCACATCCACCCGCGCCACGCCATGCGGCGTGGGCAGGTGCACGGGGCCGGCGATCAGTGTGACTTGCGCGCCCGCCAGGCGCGCCGCGCGCGCCACGGCAAAGCCCATCTTGCCGCTGGAGCGGTTGGTGAGGCCCCGCACGGGGTCGATGGCTTCAAACGTCGGCCCGGCCGTGACCACCACGCGGCGGCCCGCCAGTGTTTGCGGGGTGAGCGCGGCGATGACTTCTTCCAGCAGCTCGGGCGCTTGCAGCATGCGGCCATCGCCCGTTTCGCCGCAGGCCTGCGCGCCAAAGCCCACGGCCAGCACGCGCGCGCCGTCAGCGGCCGCCTGCCGCACGTTGCGCTGCGTGGCCGGGTGCGACCACATTTCACGGTTCATGGCGGGCGCCAGCAGCAGCGGCGCGCGCTCGCGCGGGCGCGCCAGGCACAGCAGCGAGAGCAAATCGTCCGCCCGGCCCGCCGCCAGCCGGGCCAGAAAGTCGGCGCTGGCGGGGGCCACGAGGATGGCGTCTGCCTCGCGGCCCAGCTGGATGTGCGCCATGCCACCCGCAGGGCGTTCGTCCCACTGCGAAGTGAACACCGGCTGGCCGGAGAGCGCCTGCATCGTCGCGGCCGTGATGAAGTGCTGCGCACCTTCGCTCATGACCACCTGCACGCGGGCGCCCGCTTGCGTGAGCAGGCGGCACAGCTCGGCGGCCTTGTAGCAGGCCACGCTGCCTGTCAGGCCCAGAAGGATGCGGCGGCCTGCCAGCTCGGGCGGTTCATGCGGCGGGGTATGGGTCATGGGCAAGGCTCAGTCTGTTCAAGGAAGGGAGATAAGGAGAGAGGCTGAAAGATTTATACAGCATGGCTTGCCCTTGTTTCCTTCAAAAATCATAGCAGCCAGTCCAGCCTGCGCCGGGACTTGCGGGCGGTTTGGGCATGAAAAAAGCCGGGATGCCCCGGCTCTTTCGTGACGCGCGGATGGCGCGGCGGAAAGTTACTTCAGCGCCTTGTAGCGCATGCGGTGCGGGCGGGCGCCTTCTTCGCCCAGGCGCTTGATCTTGTCGGCTTCGTATTCCTGGTAGTTGCCGTCGAAAAACACCCATTGGCTGTCGCCTTCGGCGGCGAGGATATGCGTGGCGATGCGGTCGAGGAACCAGCGGTCGTGCGAAATCACCATTACG